>Ga0207695_10000905_pt1 | contig 53386 bp, 53 predicted proteins | sample KBSC54metaG_FD_184354 | JGI IMG/M metagenome (GOLD analysis project Ga0207695, IMG submission 184354) | Corn rhizosphere microbial communities from Kellogg Biological Station, Michigan, USA - KBS C5-4 metaG (SPAdes) (version 2) | ecosystem: Host-associated > Plants > Roots > Rhizosphere > Soil...
GATCGCGGCGTACACCTGGTTCAACGAGCTGGGCTATGGTCTTTCCAAACCGCACCGGATCTGGCGCCGCATTTAACCTTTATGAAATCACGTCCCATGAAGCTGTCGCGTGCCGCAATGGAAACACTCGCGGTCATGGCATATCATCAGCCGCTCACGCGGACGGAAATTGAAAATATTCGCGGTGTGGCCCTTCATAAAGGGACATTGGATTTACTGCTGGAAACTGGCTGGATTAAGCCCGGAAAAAGGCGCGAAATTCCCGGTCGCCCACTCACATGGGTGACGACGGATGCTTTTTTGGAACACTTTGGACTGGCAACCTTAAAGGAACTGCCGGGCGTGGCGGAGTTAAAGTCAGCCGGTTTGCTGGATAGGCGGCCTGCCATTGCACTGGTGCCAGAGCGAGATGATAATGTGGAATCGCAAGGTTCCATCACGGCAACTGGCGGAGATGAAAACGATTTGAGCGATTTCTTGCCGGAGTAAAAATAATTTTAATTCTAAAAAGAACGAATTGCTTTGATTTTTTCTGCACCTTTCGCTACATTTCCTACAACTGGAGGTCGCAATGGGCGCATTTGAACTCATATTAATTCTACTCGTCGTCATGATCGTTTTTGGTGCGGGAAAATTGCCGAACGTGATGAAAGATTTAGGCAAGGGCGTGAAAGCATTCCGCGATGGCATGGCTGATGATCATAAGTCCGATCAAAATGCTAAGACGCCTGAAGCGCCCGTTAACTCCCCCCCGACGCCACCCAAAGAGTAATGTCCATAAACCTGCCTGTTGCAAATGACGACGTGATTCATGCATCAGACTCTGTGCGCAATAAATCAAACCATAAAATTAAATTAGATTCCCGCCTGCGTGCCGAACTGGTACGCAAATTCAGTCTCATGTCTCTAATCCCTGCGCTGGTGATGTTTGTCCTTGCCAGTGCTTTTGTGTTCTTAGTCATTCAGCAATGGTTTGGTGAGCGCGTCCGCACCGCAATTAATGAATCTATGCAGGTAGCGGATGCCTACCTAGGGGAGCATCAACAAAACATCCGCGCCGATGTTTTGGCGATGGCAAATGATATTGGCCGCGCGGCACCGCAGGCGTTCGGCAATCCGCAATTTTTTGATGAGTTATTGCGCACGCAATCGTTGATCCGAAATTTACAGGAAGCCATTGTGTTTGATTCATCGCGCCGGATTCTAGCGCGCTCAGGCCTGACGTTTTCATTGGAACTTGACCCACTGGATCCTGAGGTACTTGCCGCCGTGCATGAAGGCGATGTGCGCGTAATTTTGAATGACAAAGGCGATCGCGTGCGTGCGCTCATTCGTCTCCCAGGTTTTCCAGATGCTTATCTATATGTTGGGCGCCTAGTAGATTCGAATGTGTTGGCTTACCGTGAGAATGCGAAACGCGCAGTAGATGAATATAAGATGTTGGAAGTTCGGCGATTGGGGCTGCAATTACTGGTAGTTGGCATTTTTGCGGCAGGCACAGCATTATTAGTCCTGTTTTCCATTCGTTCCGGTTTGCGCATGGCGGATCGCCTAGCGACGCCGCTCGGTAATTTAATTCAAGCGGCTGAACGTGTACGGAGCGGCGATCTTTCCGCCCGCGTAACAGAAAAATCCAGTTACGATGAAATTGCAAATTTGCTATCGGCATTTAACCGGATGACATCGCAACTGGATTCACAGCGACGCGAACTGTTTGATATCAATCGCAAACTAGACGACCGCCGCCGTTTTTCAGAAGCCGTATTGGCCGGTGTTTCCGCGGGTGTTATGACGGTGGATGCCGGTGGCATTATTCAATTAGCAAACGACCAGGCTAATCGATTGTTAGGGCGATATGATCTTCTTGGCGCAAAACTTCTGGAAATTTCTCCGGAATTTGAAAAATCGCGTTGGCATTTTTTGGAACATGGCGAGTTAGATAATATTTTATCTGGCATCAGCTATTCCATGGCTGGGCAATCAACAAAGCAGTTCCAATTGCGTATCGCGGCATTATCCGAAGATCGCGCAGGTAGCGCACTGGTTTTAACCTTTGACGATATCACCGCACTGGAAGCCGCTCAGCGTCAAGCTGCTTGGGGTGATGTCGCGCGGCGTATTGCACATGAAATCAAAAATCCCCTGACGCCTATCCAATTGGCGGCTGAACGTTTGCGTCGTAAATATAAGGACGAAATTAAAACAGAGCCGAGTGTTTTTATTAATTGTTTGGATACCATTGTGCGGCAAGTGTCCCATGTCGGGCGGATGGTGGGTGAGTTTGCTTCTTTTGCGCGCATGCCATTACCCGCTTTGCAGAATGAGAATTTAACCGAATTAATTTCGCAAGCAATCTTTTTACAAAAGCAAGCGCATCCGGAAATTAAATATGCCTTTGATATATCAGGCCCAATCATGATAACGGCGGATGCGGGACAAATTGCGCAGGCCTTGACTAATTTGTTGCAAAATGCGGGCGATGCGATTGAAGGACGCGAAGATGATATGTTGCCGGACGGCGAAATTAAAATTGATATGCATCAACAAAATGGAAAAATAATTGTAACGATAACGGATAATGGCCGCGGCTTGCCAAATGTTGCGCCGGGCCGCCTGATGGAGCCTTATATGACAACACGCACCAAAGGCACTGGATTAGGCCTGGCTATTGTTAAAAAGATTATTTCTGAACATGGCGGCACGGTGGAATTGGCGGCGCGTTCAGATGGTGAACCCGGGGTCGTCGTGATTTTAAACTTGCCGTTAGCCAATGCGGCTGATACAAAAAACTTGGAGACAAAGGCTGCCAATGGCGCATGACATTCTAATCGTTGATGATGAACCGGATATTCGCAATTTGCTTGCAGGCATCTTGTCGGATGAAGGTTATGCTGTGCGCGAAGCCGCCAATGCGGATACGGCCTATGCGGCCCTGATGGCGCGCGCGCCGCAACTGGTCATTCTGGATGTTTGGCTGGAGGGCAGTAAGGAAGACGGCCTGCAAATTCTGGCGCGGATCAAAAAGGATTATGCTGATTTACCTGTATTAATTATTTCGGGCCACGGCACGGTAAAAATGGCGGTCACCGCCATTAAACAGGGTGCGTTTGATTTTCTGGAAAAGCCGTTTGAATCGGATCGTTTGCTATTATTGGTTGCACGTGCGCTGGAAAACGTACAGCTGCGCCGTGAAAATCAGGAATTGAAATCACGAGGTTACAGCGTAACGGAATTGATCGGCACGAGCCAACAGGTGAATTCCTTAAAATCCAATATCGAAAAAATTGCGCCAACAAATAGCCGCGTGCTTATTCTTGGGCCGCAAGGTGCGGGCAAGGAACTGGCGGCACGATTAATTCACCAATCGTCTAAGCGTGCGAATGGGCCCTTTGTGATGATGAATTGTGCATCATTGGAACCGGACAAATTTGATGAAAAATTATTCGGCGTCGAAAGCGCAGAAGGTCAACGTATCGGTTATTTAGAGCAGGCCCATACTGGAACGCTGTTGCTGGATGAGGTCGCAGACTTGCCATTGGAAACACAAGCGAAATTAGTGCGTGTTCTGCAGGATCAGGCCTTCACACGTGTCGGTGGTAAAACATCGGTCCTTGTGGATGTCCGTGTAATTGGTGCCAGCAGCCGGGATCTGCAGGCCCTCACGCAATCCGGTAAATTCCGCCAGGATTTATTCTACCGCTTGAATGTTTTGCCGCTGCGTCTGCCCGCACTGACTGAAAGGCGCGAAGATATTCCGTTATTAATGCAATATTTTCTATCGCGTGCAGCGGAGGCAGCAGGAACGCAGCCTCCTAAATTAGGTGCCAATGCTGAGGTCGCACTACAGGCGCATGACTGGCCCGGTAACGTCCGGCAAATGCGAAATGTTGCGGAATGGTTAGTTATTATGCATGGCGGCAATGATAAAATTTTGGGGGCAGGGGATTTGCCGCCCGATGTCCAGCAAAACACACCGCAAGTTTTAAATTGGGAAAAGGGTTCGGAGATCATGGCGCTGCCATTGCGCGACGCACGCGAAGTATTTGAGCGTGAGTATCTGCTCGCGCAGCTCAGCCGATTCGGTGGAAATATTTCACGCACAGCATTATTTGTTGGCATGGAACGTAGTGCCCTGCACCGGAAACTGAAACTACTTGGCCTATCATCCGTTGATCGTGCTGGCGGCGAGAATGCCGAAGAAAATGAATCCGCTGATGCCGCGTAAACTAACTATACCGCGCGCGATTTTATTCGATTGGGACGGCACGCTCGTGGACACGTGGAAGGCAATTATTGCCGCCTATAATATTACGCGGATCGCGCTGGGTATGGATCCATGGGATGAGGTCACGGCGCGGCAGAATATTCGCAAATCCTGGCGCGATGCTTTTCCCGAAGTCTTTGGCGACCGCTGGCAGGAAGCGGGGGAGATTTATCGGAAACAATATGGTGCCATTAACCAACAGCATATCGAACCGATGCCGGGCGCGTTTGAATTGTTGAGCGCTCTGGCGGAAGCAAACATCCATGTTGGAATTGTCAGCAATAAACTGGGCACTTACCTGCGCAGTGAAGTCGAATATTTTAATTGGGGGAAACATTTCGTGCGCACGATTGGTTCACAGGACGCAGCGCGTGATAAACCCTATCCAGACCCAGTCATTATGGCCCTGGATGGCAGCGGTATTGTGCCTGGCCCGGACGTTTGGTTCATCGGCGATACAGGTATGGATTTACAGGTGGCACATGCCACAGGGTGCGTGCCGATTTTGGTGAACGGTTACAATTTAAAACCAGGTGAGCGGGAAGAATATCCACCCGCTGCTGAATTTGATGATCTACCAGCGTTGCATCAGGCCTTGATTTCCATTATGACACCTGAAACCATAACAACAAAGGTCGGCAATGGCTGATAAATCTCCTTCTGTGCAAGATTCATTTTTAAATGCAGTGCGCAAGCAAAAAGCAGCCGTTACGGTATTTTTGATGAACGGCGTCAAGCTTCAGGGCGTGGTGACAAGCTTTGATAATTTTTCCATGCTGTTGCGCCGCGACGGACATGCGCAACTGATTTACAAACATGCAATTTCCACTATTATGCCGGTAAATAATATTCAATTATTTGTTCCTGGCGATGACCCCGAAGCAGGCAAGGACACGGCAGAATAATTCAGCGTTATGACTGAAGCGCGCCGCCTTATAATTAAAAGTGGTTCAGCGATTATTATTTGTCCCATTGATAAGAATACATTCCGCGATCCGGATTATAAACTTGAAGAGGCTGTTGGCCTGGCACATGCTATCGGTCTGGAAGTGCTTTCCGCGCGCGCAGTAAAGGTCGGACGGATTTCGCCTGCAACGTTTATCAGTGCGGGTGTTGCGGCGGAACTGGCAGCGGAAGTAGAAGAAACGCGCGCGGAAGTTTTAATTATCGATACGCAGTTATCGCCTGTGCACCAGCGCAATCTGGAACGTTTATGTAAAATAAAAGTCATCGATCGTGTTGGTTTAATCCTGGAAATTTTTGGTGCCCGCGCGCGGACACGCGAAGGGAAATTACAGGTAGAATTAGCGCGCCTGAATTATCAGCGGTCGCGCTTGGTGCGCGCCTGGACGCACTTGGAGCGGCAGCGCGGCGGCGGTGGCTTTATTGGGGGACCGGGTGAAACGCAAAAAGAACTCGACCGCCGCAGAATTGATGAAACGCTGATACGGATTAAAAAACAACTTGCAGATGTAACGCGCACACGCGGATTACACCGCAAGGCGCGTACAGCAAAACCCTATCCAATTGTCGCGTTGGTCGGTTATACGAATGCCGGAAAATCTACGCTATTCAATCGCTTGACGGGTGCAACCGTCATGGCACAGGATTTGCTATTTGCCACCTTGGATCCGACGATGCGGCAATTGAAATTACCGTCGGGCCGACAGATTATTTTATCCGACACGGTGGGATTTATTGACGATTTGCCAACGCATTTGATCGCGGCTTTCCGCGCGACGCTTGAAGAAGTGTTAGAAGCCGATCTGATTTTGCATGTGCAGGATATCACTCATATTGAATCCGACATGCAGGCCGAAGCCGTGGTGAAGGTTTTGGGCGATCTGGGGATTGAGGGCGAAGAAACTGCGCGTGTTATGAATGTTGCGAATAAGATGGATTTATTGCCTGCTACCAGCCGTGCGAAAATAGCGCGACAGTTAATGGATGATGGCGGCGCGGCAATTTCTGCACAGTCCGGCACGGGCATCCCGCAGTTATTGAAGCAAATTGATGCGCGCCTTGCCGAGCGTGATGAATATCATGAATACGTTCTGCCCGTTGAATCAGGTGAAGCACTCGCGTGGTTGTATCGCAATGGCGAAGTCATTGCGCGCAAAGATAATAAAAAGACGATCAAAGTGCGTACGTTATTGGCAGCGGATAAGGCTGGAATATTCGAAAAAAAGTTTTTCTAACTTCCTATAACTTCTATAATTTTCTGGTGCAACTCATCCAATGCGAAGGGTTTATTGATGACCCCGTGAATGATATTCTCCAAGTTCACCGTACGGCGCCATTCACTGGCATAACCCGACATTAAAATAACCTTAATGGTTGGGAATTGCGCTGTCGCCATAAGTGTCAATTCCAAGCCGTCCATTTCCGGCATCACGATATCGGACAAGAGCAAATCAAAAGGCGTTTCCGTCGCCATGCGCGACAGGGCGGCTACACCGTTGTCTGCCGTTTCCACAACGTACCCATGTCCTGCCAGTGAACGCGAAATGACCAGCAACAAAGCCGGATCATCTTCCACCACTAAAATACGTTTATTACTCATTTGCCCTCTCCGCCTGTTTTGGCACCTTTATCTACTGTCTGTAAAGCCTTGCCGGTATCATTACCTTCGCTGCCGTCGCCAAAACTGAGCTTTAAATTCCAGCCGGATTGCGCAAAACCCGGTCGTTCAATACGGAATGGCACCGTCTGGCCGCCTGTTATTTTTTCGATCGGTCCGCGCGCCATAAAGGTTTTGCTTTGTCCCTCAGGCGTCGTAAATGTCATTTTAAACAAAGGCACTTTTAACATAGCTGGCGTTTGATTGATAATTTCGCCTGATAAAATCAATGCATTATCCATCGTCCCAAACCGGCTTTCGTCGCGTACATTCGCAATCGACAGGCCTCCACCGGGTGGCAGAGGCGAAATGCCGATTACGTTATAAAGCGCCAGCATGCCGGGTGCCTTTTGCGTGATAGTGCTGCGCGCCATAATCAGGAGGGTAAGTAACAGGCAAAGCAAGCTCAGGGAAGCAATTGGAAACATTTTCCGGAAGAAGCCCATCGTAGCGGATTCCGGTCGCGCGGCGATAACGGGTGTCAGGTTGGCAGGTTTGATACGTTTTTGGCGCTCCAGGGCATTGTCACGCATATCCACTGGAATTTCGGGCGCGGGAATAATTTTGAATTGCTGCGTATTGGCGGGCGGAGGGAGCGGTTCCGGCGACGGGGTTTGTGGCGCAGGTGCGGCGGATTCCGGAATGGAGAGAGGGGGGGGATTTGCTTCGGCTGGATCAGGAAGAACGGCATGCCATTGGTGCTTGCATTTCGCGCAGGCAACCATCCGCCCTTGCGGCCCAATAGCCGCATCGGGGATATTATAACTTGCCTGGCAGACTGGACAAATCAACCGCATGAAGGCAGTTTGCAACAAAGTACGTGGTGGGGCAACATGAAGTTGAAGTTCAGGCGGTCATGATCGAATTAATCAACATCGGCTATCAGTATGAAACGGGGCCAGAAGTTCTGTCGGACCTGACGCTGGATCTGCCGCAGGGGAGCTTTCACTTCCTCACCGGTGCGAGCGGCGCGGGAAAATCGTCGTTGCTACGGTTGTTATATCTGGCGCAGCGCCCAACGCGCGGAAAACTCTATTTATTCGGCGAGGATGTCGGCCAGTTGAAACGCCGGGAATTGCCAGCGCTGCGCCGCCGCATGGGCGTGGTGTTTCAGGAACACCGCTTGCTGCCGCATTTGACGGCTTATGAAAATGTCGCCCTGCCGCTGCGGATTGCGCGCGTTCGGCCCAAGCAGATTAAAAAACACGTCACGGAAATTTTGGAATGGGTGGGATTGGAAAAAGAAATGCACGCCCTGCCGATGACACTGTCGGGCGGCGAGCAACAGCGGGTGGCGATTGCGCGTGCCGTCATTAATCAACCGGATTTATTATTGGCCGATGAGCCAACCGGCAACGTGGACGACGAATTGGCAGAGCGTCTGTTGTATTTATTTGAACAATTGAACCGTCAGGGTACGACAATTGTTATTGCGACGCACGCCGAACACATTATTAACCGTTTTGCCTATCCGCGGTTGCATTTGCGCCACGGCCAGGTGCGCGTCATGCCACCGCTAGAACTGCCGGAAACATTGCGCAAGGCGGCTGTGAAATGAGCAAAAAATTCATTAAACGTCCCACGCTGTCATTGCCGCTCGCGCAGGCAGAGGGCAATGTGATGATTGTTGCCATTATCGCGGTGCTGGTATTTTTATCGGGATTAATCTGGGTGGCAGGCAGCGCGGCGCATCATATGGCGGGGCGCTGGAATCAAACGCTTTCCAATGAATTGACAATTGAAATTGCGCCCAAATTGGATGATGAAAATAATCTTTTGACGCCGGTGAATGAGCGCATTGAAGCCGTGAAGGAAGCATTGGCGCAATATAACGCAGTCATTAAAATTTCCACCGTCAGTCAGGATGAATTGCATCAGGCGTTAAAACCATGGTTGGGGGATGTTTCGGCTTTTCCGGATCTGCCCTTGCCAACTTTGCTGAATGTTTCGCTGCGTCCTGGACATGATATCAATATGGATAATCTGGCGGCGCAGATTTCCAAAACCACTCCAGGCGTGCGCGTGATCGCCCATTATGCCTGGACGGGCGAAGTGCAGCGTTTGGCAGGAACGATCTCTTGGCTTGCATGGGCGGGCATGGGTTTGATGGCGTTGGTACTCTTAATGGTGATCACATTTACCGCGCGGGCGCGTTTGACAATGTTTGGTGCTGAGGTTGAGATTTTGCATACCCTGGGCGCGACGGATGGTTTTGTGGCGGGTGAATTTGAACGTCAGGCATTCCGCCTTTCCGTCTGGGGCGCGTTGACCGGTTTTGTTATTTTGGCGGCGGTTTTATATGCAGTGATGACGATGGCGATGCCGGAAGCTATTGCGATGGTCCACCCCAGTGGTGGCATGGAATTGCTGCAAGATTGGCATCAGGAAATTTTAGGTCTACTGGCTCTGCCTTTATTAGTGATCTTTTTAAATACGATGGCTGCACGTATCGCGGTGACGTCTGCCTTACGGAGGCTCATTTGATTAACTTGTTTTTGACGCTGGTGCGGTTGGTGATTTTACTTGTGGGGGTGCTGGTGGTCGGTTTTGTATGTTTCTGGGCAGCCTTGCCCATGCCGATACCAGTACAGAACGTTTCTGCTAATGCAATTGTTGTTGTCACTGGCGGGCAGGGGCGGATTGCGACAGCGCTGGCATTATTGGAATCTAACCGTGCGCCGCGAATGTTTATTTCCGGCGTGGGGCAAAATGTGACACTGCGGGAAGTGGTGCGCCAAGCAGGCGGCACTCACAGACCGGACTTGATGCAATGCTGTATCATCCTGGGTCATCAAGCCATGAATACGTTTGAAAACGGCACGGAAACGGCCGCCTGGTTAAAATTGAATCATATAAAAAACATTATTTTGGTCAGTTCTAATTACCATTTGCCGCGCGCGGAATTGGAGCTCAGCATGGCGGCGCCGGATGTCAAGATTACGGCTTTTCCCACAGATACCCAAACCACCGCGCATTGGTGGCAACAACGCTGGACAACGGAGCTAATGGTGGGGGAGTATCTGAAAACCTTATGGGTGGTGGGGCGATATGTGCCGAAGCTGGTTAACCAGTTCTTCCTATCCCTGGGGCCAAAAAGTTCATAAGAAAAAGTGCGGAACCATGTATCGTGCGTATTAAATACGGTGATACAATTTTCATAACCTAAACTGTCATCTCGGGACCTAGGCTAGAGTTTTACCTCTGGGCGCCCAGCGCGACCCATGGGCCATGGGCCTGGGCACGCTTAGGCATGTTACCCATTCCCACCATTTGCGCTAATTCGCAGCGATGGGCTCATGGACGCATCTAATTCGAGAATGACAGTTCATTTCTACTGATTAAGCGCAGTACGCAGGTTCGCGGCCTCCGTCAGGGGGCTGTCGGAGCGGACCATCACATCGTTCGGATTAGCATTGGCACCATAAGTCATCATATCCCAATCAGCATCTTCAGACAGCACTGCACCTGTCAAAGAAATTCCACCATAAAGCCCAGCTGTTTGACCAAAAGTATACATATCCGCGCTAGGCATGTTCACGCCCGTCCCGGCGGCAACGTTCTTGCCAATGGGACCCACGGCAATACTGATGTCGCCGCCCAATTTAATGGAATTATTAAGTAAGCTTTTTAGGCCCTTATCCGTCATAATGGTAATGACAATCTCCGCCGCCTGCCCGCCAATTTGCAGACCGACAGAACCGCCCGTCAGACGATAGAACAGGGGATTGCCCCAACCCATAGTATTGACGCTGCCCGCCGTTGTATCAGGTGAGATGTTCGCCGCATGGGTTTCAGGTTGACCATTTGATTTCGCCCCACTTTGTAAATCTTCGGTTTCAATGCCCCGCGTCGGCGCGGTGGAAACTGGTGTGTCGTCGGTAACATTGCCTGTTTTTACCAACAAAACACCCTTGCCATATTCACCGCCTACAACGAAGCCTGCGCGGTACATATTCGGGATAATTAAAACCGCCTTGGCATTACGGATATATTTCCGCAGTTCCGGGAATTGCGGATCATTCAGCAAACGACTGACGGTTGTCGCGGCTTCATTTACTTTGACGCGTTGTTCACCCAAATCGCGCGTTTCATTGCTGGCGCATGCCAGCAAAAGCGGAAAGATTAATAAAGCAGCAAAACGGCGAAACGTGTTCATGACGAAACCTTGGGTGCATAACGGTGTTCATAGGAAACCGGCGGCGGCCCCAGCGTACGGTTCAATGTCACCACGCGCCAAAACTTCCGGCCATCGGGCTCTATTCTATAATCGATTCTCGTCAGTGATAAGTTAAGGATTTGAAAAGTCAGCGCCGCATCCGGTGATAGGCCTAGCGCATGCGCTACCGCGCCTCGGATAATCCCGCCGTGGCCGACCATCACAATATCCTGCCCTAAGTATGCTTGGGTCAAATGATCAATTACGGGATGGGAGCGCGCGAGCGCCTGGGCGTAACTCTCCCCGCCATCCATCATTTCATCGGCATAAGCGGCCCAAAACGGGTGACGCGGCTGGTCTGCGCGCGCGGCATAATATTCGTTCCAGGTATGGCTTTCCCATTTGCCGTGCGCCTGTTCCACCAATTCAGGCACGATACGTAATTCGGGCCGCTCCAGATGTGCGGCATTTGGCGCGGCTAGAATGGCTTCGGCGGTTTGGCGCGTGCGTTGAAGCGGCGTTATCAACCAGTGCGGTGTGGTGGGTAGGCAATCCGCCAGATGTATGAATTCTTCTGTTGCGTCAGTATGGCAGGGCAAATCCATCGTACCATAAATCATGCCTGTTGGGTTAATAACCGGTGCGTGGCGCACCCACCACCAGCGCGTCGTAATGGCCTGATTTTGCGACACGGATTCTGTTTTCATATTGGACAAGATATGCGCGAATTGGCACAATAGCCAGATGAACCGTGGTCCTTTATTACTGGTGGCGGCTGCAGCCTTGGTGGATGAGGAGGGCCGCATTTTAATCGCGCAGCGTCCGACAGGGAAATCTTATGCGGGTTACTGGGAATTTCCAGGTGGCAAAATTGAAAGCCGCGAAACGCCGGAAGGTGCTCTTATACGCGAATTGGAGGAGGAGCTTGGCATTCAAGTTTCTCTGGATTCTTTGCAGCCTTTGACCTTTGCATCCTGTGCCTATGATAATTTTCATCTACTAATGCCATTATATTTGGTGCGCCAATGGCGGGGCATTGTCGCACCCCAAGAACATATGGCTGTCAAATGGGTGTACCCGATTAATTTAAAAGATTACCCCATGCCTGAAGCAGATATCCCCTTAATCTCGGTGTTATCTGAGGCTTTAAAATGACTGAAATTGCGGATTTTTACCAATCACCTGTGGGGAAAATGGCGCATAGTTTTTTGTGCGCGCGGTTGCAAAAACTATTGCCGCGCAATGTAAACAGTAAAACTTTACTGATCGGATTTGGAGCGCCTTTTAAGGAAGATATTTCAATCGTTACGGGGGGCGAAGTCATTTCGGTTGATCCCGGGCAAATGCCATTGCCCTATGGCGACGTAAGTTTTGATAATGTTATTGCCATTCATGAACTGGAGTTTGCATCGGACATTCCGCGCGCGATGTCAGAAATGCAGCGAGTTCTGATTTCCGATGGCCGCCTGATCTGCCTCACATCAAACCGCAGAGGGATTTGGCAATGGTTTGAACAAACCCCCTGGGGCGAGGGACGCAGTTTTTCCGCTTCGCAAATGCGGCACTTGCTCCTTGCCTCCCAATTATCGCCTATTGGGATTTCCACTGCATTGTTTATGCCCCCCTTTGACTTTTCTCGCCATGGGGCGCTGCGTAGTTTTGCGCGCGCGATTGAGGCAAGCGGGAATTATTTATTGCCCTACTTCGGGGGCGTGCTGATCGCGGCCGCGCAGAAACAACGTTATGCACCGATTGGCATAGAACTGGCGGCACGCCCGGCGCCAATTAACTTGCAATGGGCAGCGGCGCATGGCACTAGATTGGGTACGACATAACCATGCATCACCATCATACCCCAAAACCAAATTATTCACTGGAGACGCTGCGTGCGGCCATCGATTCACAAGACGATGCGATTCTTGCAGCTCTGACAGCGCGTCAGCGCCTAGTTGACCGAATCCGCGCGGTGAAGACGGCGGAGGGGCATCTGGTTTACCGCCCAGGCCGCGAGGCAAAAATTTTGCGCCGGTTGTTTGCCGTCGCTGATCCTGCATTGGATTGCAATTTAATTAATCAAATGTGGCGCGAAATTTTTTCTTCGGCGGTATTATTGCAGGAACCGTTAAAAATCGCTGTTGTGGAAGAAAATAATTTTTCCCTGCGCGAATTGGCACGGCAGGCTTTCGGCCACGCCGCAATTTTACAAAGTGGTACCTTAGATAATGCCATGGCGCAGTTAAAGTTGGGTCAGGTATCCTTAGCTGTGGTGCCGATGGGGCCAGATGCTGTCCGCCAAATTTTATCAGTTATCGAAAGCGATGAGACGGTTCATATCACCAATATCTTGCCGTTCCTGTTCGACAATGGAACGCCGCAAGCCTATACTATTGGCCGCGTTTGCCCCGAGGAAAGCGGTGACGATATAACATTATTCCGTCAAGATGATGAAATTAAAATGATGAACGGCTTTCATTTGGATGTCCCGGGTTGGCTGGGCATTGTGCCGCGTCCCTATCAAATCGCGAGCAAGTGATGTTTAATAAAATTTGTATTATTGGGATTGGCATGATCGGCGGTTCTGTCGCGCGTGCAGCGCGCGCAAATAGTGCGGCGAAATATATTGTTGCGCTGGATAAAAATCCTGAAAATATCGCTTATGCGCATCAGCACGGCATGATTGATAATATTCAACACGACAATGTCGCAGTTTTAATGGGCGCAGATTTGGTTGTGCTGGCCGTGCCGGTGCGCAGTTATGCGCAAGTGTTTGAACGCATCGCGCCGCATCTGCGCGCGGATGTCATTGTCACGGATGTCGGTTCGACCAAACGCGGTGTGATGGCGGCGGCGGAAAAATTTTTGCCAGACGTGAATTTTATTGGCGGCCATCCGATTGCCGGCCTTGAAAAACACGGGCCACAACATGCCGATTCGGAATTATTTAAAAACCGTTGGACGGTTTTGACCCCGGCTAAAAATACGCCCGGGGATGATCTGCGCAAGTTATCGGATTTTTGGCAAGCTCTTGGCAGTCATGTAGAGATTATGACACCGCATCATCATGACCGCGTCCTGGCAATTACCTCGCATTTGCCGCAATTGATCGCCCGCACGATTGTGGGTACGGCGGCTGATTTGGAAGAAGAATTACAAGATGAAATTATTAAATTTTCCGCAGGCGGTTTCCGTGATTTCACACGCATGGCGGCAGCAGATCCCGTGATGTGGCGCGATATTTTCATGGAAAATGGCGATGCCGTATTGGAAATGCTTCAGCGCCTATCCGAAGACATCGCCCTGATGCAAAAACGCATCCGCGCGGGTGACGCGGATGCGCTTGAAGAAGTATTTACCCGTGCGCGCCAAATCCGCCAGCGCGTGATTGAAGCGCACCAGGCATAATTTACGCCGCGACGGCTGTTGCTTCTTGTGCTTTCAGGGTGACTTCAATATTACCGCGCGTCGCTTTGGAATAGGGGCAAATTTGGTGCGCTGCTTCCATCAGGCTCTGCATTTCAGACTGGGATGCACCTTCCGCCGAGGCCTCCAACGTTACAACCAATTGAAAACTGGTATCGTCCTTGCCGATGCCAACATGTGCGGTAACAGTAGGGGCCCCGATTTTTTTGTTCTGGTTGCGCGCAGCCAAAGCCAGGGCACCGCCAAAACATGCTGCATAGCCGAGTGCGAAAAGTTGTTCGGGATTAGTCGCACCTGTTTTGCCTTCACCGCCCATTTCCTTGGGCAATGAAAAGTCAGCTTTGATCACGCTGTCTGACGTTTGGCCTTGGCCGTTGCGGCCTGCGGTCACGGTTGCGTGGGCAGTGTATAATGGGGTCATAGGTTTTGCTCCGGTTAAAGTTGCAAAATAAATGTAAGCCGCGCGGCGACGGCCGGCAAGGGATTAACTACCAAACGTAAGGGCATAAAATTCTACGCCTGCGCGCGCCGGAGTGATTTCAACCGTTCCAAATTGCAGCGAATCAAGCGAAACAATTTCATATAATGTGTGCCCGGTAATGCGAATGGTTTTTATAATCGGTTCTTTATTATTTGGCACTGTCTTGATCTTAACCGTTGCGGGTGCACCGTCTGATGTACCCATCACTAAAAACACTTTTTTTGCATTGAAATGGAGACGTAACGATGCATTCCGACCTGAAATAATTTTTTCAGCTTTTGCTGTCCATGGACCCGTCAAAGACCAGCTGTAATCGGGCTCTTGTTTTGGATCCGCTGTGTAATCATATGGCTCGTCTTTTTGTAACGTTCCCAAAAAATGACTTGCTCGCCTGTAGCCGAGATAAGTTTCTTCTGACATATCCGCTTGCAATTCAGCATGCTCAGAAAGCTCTTTGAGACTAAGGCTGGATAAAGATTTGTCTTCTTTCGGTGTGGTCGAAATATTATTATTTAGCCCCAGAAGATAGCGAATATTATTTTCCATGACATTGTAATTGCCTTCACCAAAGTGTGTGTAAACCACCTGACCTTTTTGGTTAATCAGATAATGTGCAGGCCAGTATTGGTTATGAAATGCAGACCAGGTATCCAGATTATTGTCTACCGCTACAGGGTAATGAATGCCGTGCTGCGCGACGGCCGTTTTGATGTTGTTAATATCTTTTTCAAATTCGAATTCTGGTGCGTGGATGCCGATGATGAGCAAGCCTTTATCGTGATATTTCGCATCCCAATCGGTGATATATGGTAGTGTACGCACGCAATTGATGCAAGAATAAGTCCAGAAATCTATCAGCACGACTTTACCGCGCAGATCAGATATTTTTAACGGTTTGGAATTAATCCAATCCTGAATACCAACCAATTCCGGTGCCGCGTATGGTGCTGGCAGGGCATCTTGTAGAGCCGTAATGGGCGCATTCGATGCCATTTTCGTTTTATCGAAAACCGTCGCTGCATCTGTTCCAAAGGCCATTAGCCCAACCGATAAAATAATAAGACCGCCGAAAATCCGGCGTAATAATTCCGTATGCGTTGTAACAAATTTTGCGCGTGCCAGAATTTTTCGGCCCGCCAAAGTAATGACCAGCATGGGTACGCTTGCGCCCATAGCGAAGGCTAATGTAACTAGAACGCCTTGTAAATCTGTTTGCTGGCGAATGACCTCAACCAGTACGGCTGCCAAAACAGGTCCCGCACAGGGCGTCCAAACGAGACCAATCAAAGCACCCATTAAAATACCGCTGAAAAATCCACCTTGACCGCTGCCGCCAACTTTGACTCCTAAATCGGCGAGACCTTGTGTTAAGCCTGAAAACCATTTGGATAATCGGTCGGACAGCATTACTAAACCCAGCACCAATAACAGTACCAGGGAGGCATTGCGGATCACATCCGGTTCAATATGCAGCGCCGTAATAATTTGACGCGATACTAATACAAAGGCGCTAAAGGCAGCTACAAAACCCATGATAATCCCATAGGGCCGCATACGCCCGCCCGTAACTGAGGTAGATAAAATCAAGGGTAAAACTGGCAAAATACAGGGGGAAATGATCAATGCCACACCCTCTAAAAACGCCAAGCCGATATCAAGATTATTCATGGGGGATGCTCCTCTGAAGTACTATTCGCATTCACAAGATATTAGGTTACATAAAATACTTGACAACAAAATGGAAATGATAGTAGGCCATAACCTCTTCAACTTTGAGGGAAACACAGTGCCAGAGGTCCCGAGTAGCGGCCATTATTTGATTAACGCACGGTAGCGTCGGCCTTATCCCCGGCGCTAAGGCGCGGGGAAAGTTTTCTTTCCAATCATAATGGTTTTGCCCATCGCGTGTCGCAATCCACGCGCGGCCGGGTTTTTGGCCTTGCGAATCCTTAATGATGCAATGTACAGGGGCCGTCATGAACACCCACGAAAAAAAACAAGTCGTGCTGGATAATATGCATGTTGGTGATATTAGGGGCGCAATGGGCACCATTCGTCATGGTGATACGGCGGCACGTAACGGTCTGTGGCCCAAATTTAAGACCTTACTGGCGGTCCTGGGACCGGGTTTGATCGTCATGGTAGGCGATAATGACGCGGGGGCGTTTAGTACTTACACGCAAGTCGGGCAGAATTATGGCACGTCGCTGTTATGGACATTGTTATTATTAATTCCGGTTCTGTATGTAAATCAGGAAATGGCGCTTCGCCTTGGCTGCGTGACAGGTGTAGGGCATGGGCGCTTAATTTTAGACCGCTTTGGCAAATTCTGGGGCGCATTCAGTGTGATTGATTTATTTTTATTAAATGCACTGACAATCGTGACGGAATTTATCGGCATTACGCTGGCGTTGGGCTATCTGGGCCTGCCGAAAGAAATTGGTGTGATCGCCGCGGCGTTATTGATTATGGCATCGGCAAGTACAGGTTCATTCCGGCGGTTTGAACGTTTCGCCTTGATTTTATGCGCGGGTTCACTGGTACTGATCCCTATTTATTTCATCATCAATCCGCCGATTGCACAGATTGTGCATGATACACTGGTGCCGCAACTCCCGCATGGTGCGAAATTGAATGATGTGATGTTATTAATTATTGCCATCGTCGGTACAACCGTGGCGCCGTGGCAATTATTTTTCCAGCAAAGTTATGTGATCGATAAACGCCTGACCCCGCGTTTTATTCCCTATGAACGCGCAGATTTGTGGATCGGCATCGGCATTGTAATCATTGGCGCAATCGCGATGATCGCCTTTACCGCGCACGCCTTTGCGCACCATCCGGAGTTCGGGAATTTCACTGACGCTGGCATGGTGGCGGTGGGATTGGAAAAATATTACGGGCGTTTGCCGGGTGTGTTATTTGCAGTGGCGCTGCTTGATGCCAGCGTCATTGGTGCGATGGCGATTTCATTATCGACTGCCTATGCCATTGGCGATGTGTTATCGCTGAACCATTCGTTGCATCGCAAGCCGAGTGAGGCAAAGGAATTTTATTTTGTTTATTGCGGACTGATTATCGTCGCAGCGGCGCTGATGATTATTCCGGGCGTGCCACTCGGCCTGCTCACCAACGCGGTCCAAGCTTTAGCAGGTGTGTTGCTGCCAAGCGCAACAGTATTTTTGTTGTTGCTGTGCAATGATAAGGTGGTGCTGGGCCCCTGGGTGAATGGGCGTATCGTTAATATCTTTACTGGTATCGTTCTGGCCGTACTGGTGATTTTATCGATCGTTTTAACGGCGTCTGTTTTCTGGCCAGATATGAGCGAGCGTATACTACTCACCATAATCTCGGTTTGCACATTTCTTGCGCTGGCGGGCGGTATAATCGCATGGAAAATGCGGGCGCGAAAAATAGAAATTAGAGTGCCTATCGATGGAACTGAGCGTGACGAATGGCGCATGCCGCCTTTAGCCGAATTGCCGCCCATGCAAATGTCGCGTGCGGAAAAATTATGGATGACGGTACTGCGCAGTTATTTGGTGGTCGCGGGAGGTATGGTGTTGTATCACATTGCGCAATTGGCGCTGTCCGGTGGACATTAAATTGTTTTCAGGATCGCGAGTAATTGATCGAGTGTTTCTAATGTATGGGAAATGTTAAGGGAAATCCGCAAGCGGGCTGTGCCCTCTGGAACCGTTGGTGGACGGATAGCGCGAATGTCGTAACCATTCTGCTGTAATTTTTGTGCAGCGTTAACAGCTCTGGCGTCTTCACCTAAAACAATGGATATGATTGGAGAATCAGACTTTGCATGATTGCAAATCTCAAGCAGTTTCTGGCGCCGCCAAGGCTCATCATCCAAAATTTGTGTGGCAGTTATCAACGCGAGTGCCAGTGCAGGCATTGGCGCCGTTGCAAAAATAAACGGTCGGGCAGTGTTTATGAGATAATTAATAATATCCACGCGTGCTGATATAATGCCGCCCGCTACGCCAAATGCTTTACCGCCCGTGTGAACGGTAATTAAATAATCACGTGAATATCCTTCCGTGAAGCCCTTGCCGGTTGCGCCGTAAATGCCGGTTGCATGTGCCTCATCGATAATCAACATCGCATTGTGATTAATCGCTATATTATACAATGCCTTAATATCTGCGAAATCTCCATCCATGGAAAATAAACTTTCGGTGACGATAAATATTTGTTCTGTGTTTTGATTTAGCATTATTAAACGTTGTAAATCTCCCAGATCATTATGTGCAAATTTAAAACTTTGTGCAGGGCTGGCGCGGATGCCGTCGCGCATTGAGGCATGCACGTTTGCGTCATATAAAATGATATCACCGCGCTGGGGCAGGGTGGAGAGCAACAGGTAATTTGCCTGGTAACCAGATGAGGTTAAGAGACATTTAGGGGCGCCGAGCCACCTCGCAAAATGTTCTTCGCATTCGGTGATAATATCGTGATTACCGCGCAAAAGCCGCGCCGCGCCCGCGCCGACGGGCAAGCCATTTTCTAATGCACGCGCAAGCATTTCGCGCAAGCGTGGATGCAACGCCATTTGCAAATAATCATTGGAGGCGAAATCGATACCCTTGGTGGATTCAAGCCGCCTGAGCCGATGCGCAGCCGCAAGATCCGTCAGTTTTTTTTCCACACGTTGCTGCAGTGGAATGAGCTGCTTCATTTTCAGATTTGTAAGATGGACGGCCATGGAGGCCCAATTTATCCAGCAATTTCTTATCAAAGTCAAAATCTGGATTGGCGGTCGTCAATAATTTATCACCCGTAAAGATAGAATTCGCACCGGCCAAGAATGCCATCGCCTGGGCGGATTCGGGAATATCCATACGACCGGCAGATAAACGCACCATGGCGCACGGCATTAAAATTCGTGCCACCGCAATCGTGCGGATCCACTCCATCGGGTCGATCTTTTCCTGTTCGGCAAGCGGCGTTCCGGCAACCGGCACCAGCGCGTTAATCGGCACGCTTTCAGGTTGCGGATTCAAATTCGCCAACTGCCAAAGCAGGGCGATGCGGTCCTGATGGCTTTCACCCATGCCGATAATGCCGCCGCAGCAAACGGAAATCCCCGCATCTGAAATGGCTTGAAGCGTGTTTAGGCGATCATCATAAGTGCGGGTTGAAATAATATCATCATAATGTTCACGCGATGTATCCAGGTTATGGTTATAAGCGTAAACGCCTGCATCCTTCATACGGGTTGCCTGATCCGGCGTCGCCATGCCAAGCGTACAGCAAACCTCCATGCCCAAGGCTTTGACGCCGCGTACCATATCGAGGACACGATCAAACCCTTTCCCATCTGGAATTTCACGCCAAGCCGCACCCATGCAAAAACGTGTGGAACCAGCCGTTTTGGCGCGTGTTGCAGCTTGTAAAACCTGATCGACCTGCAGCAATAATTCTTTATTCAGGCCCGTATCGTAACGTGCCGCCTGCGGGCAGTAGGCACAATCTTCCGGACAACCACCGGTTTTAATAGAGAGCAGCGTGCATAGCTGTACTTCACGCGAATCATGGTTAGCCCGATGAACGCTTGCAGCTTCAAAGACCAAATCCAATAATGGACGGTGATAGAGTTCTTCTACCGCCTGAACAGAAATTTTTGCCATAGGTTTTTAAGCCGCGATTTTGATGCTCACGTCAAGGTCGCGCGCAATTTCAGCGGCCAGTTCAAGCACTTCGCCATAAGCTGAACTGGATTTGCCCATTTCAATCACACCTAACCCGCGGGTGATGGCTTCTGCAAAGCGCACCCGGTTGCCGAGCTGTGTTTTAGCGATTTCTGCACCATATTCGGAAAGCTTATCATGCATTGCCTTGGCCAGCTTGGAACGTTTCGCGACGCGGTTTAAAACCAGTTTCACAGGAACATTTTCTTTAGCCGCGATTTCCAATGTCGGTTTAGTTGCCCAAATATCAACTGGGCTAGGCTGTACTGGGATTAAGACTAAATCTGCCGCCCGAATGGAAATTTTCGCATCGGTTTCCGTATGCGGCGGGCTGTCGATAATAACGAAATCATTTTCGCGCACCAAACGGTCGACCTCGTTTTGCATACGCCAACCTGTCACAGGTGAATGAAGGAGTAAATTTTTATTCCGCAAATTAGCCGAACGCATGGCAAACCACTGCGTTAAAGAAGCTTGCGGATCAATATCAATCGTCGCGACTTTTTTGCCAGCCGCCAAGAATGCCGTAGCCAATTGAATAACCAAAGTGGTTTTACCTGCACCGCCCTTTTGCTGGGCGATAGTGATAACTTTGCCTTTTGCCATGAAATACTCCGTGGGTTGATTATGGCAGTTAAAATGCGCTTTTTTATGTTGGCTGGCAACTGGATTTTCAGCGCCCCTCGCGCCACCAGGCATAGGATAAGGCTGCCAAAACCAGACATAATAACAAGGGCTTAGGCAAAAGCGGGGTAAGCGTTGACCCGGTTACCAGATTTGCCCGTGACTGGCGCAACGCAAACCAGTCCGCCCCACCACTTTGGCGCCAAGTCACAAAACGCACACCTGGATCCGGGGTATTTTTTAGCCATAGAATCTGTCCACCTGTGGCGCCCACCAAAGATTGTAATTTATCTGGGGTTGCGTCGCTATGCTGCCATTCTGGTTCTTGCGGATCACCATTAGCAAAAATAATTTCATTGCTGCCATCGCTGATACGATAAGTGCCGATTTGGTCAGGGGTGAAGTTTGTTATTTTTAATCCTGATTTCATATCTACAAGCGGCAATTCAAAGCTGTTGCGGTCGGGCCTGATCACTTGCAAGGCTAAAATAGTTGGATCACCGCTATACTCAATCTTGAGATTATGATTCTCCCAAATGGGAGAAATAGTTTGCGATGTAAAATTGGGATCGCGCAACAGCCATAATAGGCTGTTACGCAAAAGCAACGTTCCGATAGGCGCAGTAAAGAGATTGCTATTAGTTACAGCAAGGATTCGGTTTTGATGACGGCTGCCTTCAGCAAGTAGACTGTGATGATTTTGATCGATTAATAAAATACTTGCATCCGAATCCGGGTTAGCCACTGCGTTTGCGTGCATGGGCAATCCGGAAATCTCGTCCGCCAAATTGGCAGTGATCGGATGTGCCAAACCAGCGATCGTGACAACAACCGGACTTTCTTGATTGGCCGAAGTAGGGTTATTCCATTTAACCGGTAAAATTTCCTGCAGAGCTGGTAGAATAGGTTGTTGCGGTGGGCTGTCTTGAAGAAATAAAATAGCTCCGCCATGACGAGCATATTGTGTTATCGCCGCTTGCCAATTTGATGAGGTATTGGGTTGATCAAAAGGTTGGTCTAAGACCACAATGTCCGTATCGCTGAAATCAGTATTATCTGGTGCAGCCGTACGTATTAATATTTCCTTGTCTGCCTTTAATTGGCTCAGCCAATCTGGCACATGATTCGCTGTGCCTTGCCAGAGAATACGGATTTTATCTTGCACACCATAAATATCAATAACATTGGTTTGAGCGGCAGGAAAAATGGAATCATCAAATTTTGGTAATTGTAAAATGAATTGATTTAAGCCGGGATGCCTGACAGGTAGGAACAAAGTATGCCAAACACCCGTCGTAACTTTTTGCGTTAATTTTTCGGAGCCAATCTCAAGAGTCAATAAACTGCTCAAGCTATTGGCATCTGTCGTGCGCCAATGGGGTTGAATTTGCAGTGGGATCTTTTCTCCCACCATAGCATACGGTGGCGTGGCCCCCAATTCCATGAAGACGTGTTGCTCATCAGGTGCACCGACTAAAAGAACATGTAGCGGTATATCCGCAGGCCAGGCTTGTGAGGAAGGAACATCATCAATTTGACCGTCCGTAATTAGAAATACTGCTGCAACTTGGCGCGAATTATATTTTTTCAAAATTGGTAATAACTCACCAAAAATACGTGTTGCGTTTTTATCTTCAGTGCCAATATCATAGCGTTCGACTTGCAAATTTTCGTAAAGTCGCAATCTTTTTTGTAAATTCTCTAATGCCGCATGCATCTGCTCTGGCCGATGACCTAATTGCATGGATGGACTTTGATCCACAATTATCAAGGTAATCGGATCTAAAGGCGACAGTAATTCATGTGATAGATAAGGTGTAATAAATAAGAATGCTAATGCGGCAAGTGCAATAACTCGGCTGAATAGTAAGCTGCGCAACTGCCAGGCGATCAGTGCCATGAGTAAGATAGTAAGCAAGCCAATTGCAGCCCACCATTGTGTTGGTAGCGTGGTGAGATCGAAGAGAAAGCGGAAATCGCTCATTTTTCAGCCCGTATAAGTCCGGCAAATCTAGTGATGATTAACGCCTGATCGGCCAGCCACAGCAAAATTGCTAATATAAAAATATAAGGCGCAAGCATAATTCGCGCCTGAATATTATTTAAATCTGTGATTGCAATATTATCCGGAATATTATTTTTATTTAAGACGGTTATTTGATCTGTTTCAATTACCGTTTTAATATTTGTTAATGCGTTGGTTGGGCGTGCAATCATTTTTTCCAGCATGGCTGGAAATGCACCGCTAAAAATCCAATTGCCACCGCTTGGCGTAGGGGGGGTGGTAATTAAAAGACTCTCGCCTTGTCCGACAGTCTTTGAGAGAATCATTGGCGTTTGATCCGCATAATTCGCCCAGATGCGCTTATCAGACAGATCAACTGCATTTATTAGCCAATGTTGGTAAAAGTGCGGCGAAAAATGAAAGCGTAAATTCTGAAATGGACTGTCAGGGGGGAAGGCTGCAAGGCCAAGCGGTTCAGGGTATAAAAATTGTTCGTTTAAGTGATATAACATTTCCATTGGTCGCCCCGGCAGAAGTTGGTCTGGATTTGACGGTACCTCCAACCCCGCAAAACGTATTAAACGGCCACCCTGTTGCAGCCAGGCCGCAATCGCGTTCAATTGCTCAGTCGGGAGTTCCGGAACTGCACTAATAATAACTGGGAGATTTTGCTCCAGTAACGCGGGCCAATTATTGATAACAAGCTGTGTTTTATCTGTTAGCGCCGCGTTGAGATAACGATTCGGATTAGTAAAAGAATTTACGAGATTATTCGCGACCAGACCGATGCGCGCGGGAATCTCTGGGGGATTCCAAGATAGCTGGGCGGTCATACCCATGTTGGGAATCTGTAAGGTGGAAATTTCTTCCAGCGCCTCGGGCGGAATAGATAACGCCATGCTTTCACTGCGCTTGCCATCAGGAATTTGTATTTTATCCAGCGTCAGAATGTAACCATTTTTATCGCGTGTAATAATATTATAAACTGATGTGCCAATATCTGTAAAACGTTGGACTTCTACACGAATTTTTTGCCTGTCTGTTGCGGGAGATAAAATAACGGGCAAAAGGCTTTCAGGAGGTAGGGCGATAGCTACTTGGTCGTAGGCCGACAACTCTTGAAGCAGCCGCGCCAGATCATCATGGTATATCAAACCGCTGCTGACAAATGTCACATTCGCAATCGGTGCTAATTCCAAAGTTTGCATGGCATGCAATAGACGTGCCCAATCGGCAGTCTCATCCTGCAGCTTTATACGATGGATGAGTGCCCGAGCGCGCGGTACCGGGACAACACCTTGGCTGATCATCGGATCTGCCGTTGCCGGGCAGGTGACAAGCACAGCAATATTTTGTTCAGGTGGGAGAGGTTCGAGGATAGAAAGTGCTTTATCGCGTAAAGCTTGAAAATTCGGAACAGCAGACCAACAATTATCGATTAGGAGCATAATTGGTTGATCCGGCGGCGGGAGGTCTATGTCGCCGCTCGACCAGATTGGCGAGGTGAAACCAAGGACAAATAAAATCATAATGGCGCCGCGCAAGATGAGCAACCATAGGGGCGTAAAAGCCGTCTGTGGGCGCAGGCGCGGTAAGTTTTGCAGCAGTCTGAGGGAAGGAAACCTGCGCCGCACCGCATCTGGTGGAATTAGACGCAACAACCACCAGAGCAATGGAACCACCAATAACAGCCAAAAATATTCGGGGGACTGCAAGTTTATTTTACCAAGCAGAGTATCACTCATTGCCTATATCTCTCGCATAAGTAAATAATTCTAAAAATTTTCCTAACTGCATGCGCGGCGGCATATCCGTGGTCAGGCTAAGCCAACGCCAGCCATGACGCTCGCACAATCTTTGCATTTCACTTTGCTCACGCGCCATGCGATCCAGATAAAGTGGGCGAACAATGTCCGAATTCGGAATGATGATAATTTCCTGCTCTTCTACGCTTTCCAAACGAATCCGACCATAGAAGGGAAATTCATGTTCAATTGGATCTAGCATTTGAATACAAATACCTAATACATTCATATCATATGCACGGCTAATAAAGGATTTCCAAATTTTTGCGCCTTGGCGAAAATCACCGGCCAATAAAATAAAACTCCGCGGATTCATTTTTGGTAAGGAAGGCAGATTCTCATGTGCGGCGCAAAGCTGTTGTGTTAATTCAGCGAAATTGTTTTTATGCATCCTGCCCGCTCGCAAAGACGAAACCTTACTTTCTCCTTGCATCAGCAGTTGCGCTGCAGCCAATAATAACCGTTGTGCCGCATAGGCTTTGGTCGGCAAATTACCACGCGAATTGAACTGCATTGCGGGCGAGGTGTCGCAATCCAAATAAACATGGTGCGGCAAGAGCCGTTCATGCTCCCGTATAAAGATTTCATCGCTGCGTGCAGAATGGCGCCAGTCAATTTGACGCGCATCATCACCGAATCCATATTCGCGATAAGAAAAGAAATCTTCTCCTACGCCGCTGCGCCTGGCAGATCGCGCACCGGCACCAAACAAGTTTTTGGGCGCATGATGCGGCAGGATTAATGGCTTAAATCCTTTGGCGGTTTCACTGGATTCGGCAATCAGCCGCATACATTTTCCAGAATGGTTTTGATAACGCTTTGCACGATATGGCCGTCCGCGCGAGCGCTATAAGTCAATTGCATACGGTGCTCTAAAACCGGAATCGCCAATTGCCGAATGTCATCCAACGACGGCGATAAACGCCCTTCCAACAAAGCTTTTGCACGCGCGCATTTTAGCAAGGCCAATGCGCCGCGCGGTCCCGGTCCCCAATGAATTAATTTTGCTATTTCTGTGTCTTCAATCGGGCGGGCGCGTCGCACCAGCTCCAAAATTACATCCAACACCCTTTGTCCGACCGGCAGAAGCGCTGACAGTTTTTGCGCGCGCTGCAATGCTTCGCCATCCATCACGGGCACGGGCATGGCGCGTTCCACACCACTAGCGGCTAGCAACATTTGCCGTTCCGCTTCGCGCGAGGGATATGGAATATCAATTTGCATTAAAAAGCGATCAAGTTGCGCTTCTGGCAAGGGATAAGTCCCTTCATATTCCAACGGGTTTTGTGTAGCAAAAACATGAAAGGGGGTAGGTAAGTTATAATTTCTTCCCGCCACTGTCACACGCGTTTCCTGCATTGACTGCAGCAGCGCTGCCTGAGTCCGCGGACTGGCGCGGTTAATTTCATCCATTAAAAGTAATTGGCAAAATACTGGACCGCGAATAAATCGGAAATTACGCATCCCATCGGGTGCAGTATCTAAAACTTCGCTGCCCAGAATATCAGCGGGCATTAAATCGGGCGTGGCCTGAACGCGCTTCTGCTCTAAACCTATGGCGGCGGCGAGTGCTTCCACTAAGGTTGTTTTTGCAACGCCTGGTACACCAACTAAAATCGCATGACCACCAGCCAGCAATGTAATTAGACACGCATCCACGACGGCGTGTTGACCGAATATAATACGATGAATAACATTTCGCGCAGCAGCCAATTGTGCCTGTGCTTGTTCAATATCTGCAATGGTTTGTCGTGCGAGTTCTTGCTCGACTGGACTGATTTCATTCAATGCCTCCGCAGCGGCATCCACCGCGCGATTTCCCCATTTAAACATTTACGCTCCCTTAGTTGCAGGATCAGGATCGTGTGCCGACCTGCCAAAGACAGGATAGTGATTGACAGGTGCGCGGGCAAGCGGAAGACTCTGAACATGACTAAAATTTCCGCAAATTTTTTGCAAGATGTAGGGGCGCGCAGCATCATTGCCGCTTTGGCGGCAGCAGGGGGCGAAACACGCTTTGTTGGTGGTTGTGTGCGTGATGCGATTGTAGGACTAAGGGCGGTTGATATAGATTTGGCGACAACCCTATTGCCGGAAAAAGTTTTAGATGTTTTGACGGCTGCGGGGTTCACGGCACGGCCGTTGGGTGCAGCGCACGGCGTTGTATCCGCCTGGTATAGCAAAAAAAGATATGAAATCGCGACTTTGCGTGAAGACATTGCAACGGATGGACGACATGCTCTGGTCGCTTATACCCAAGATTGGGCGGTCGACGCCCGGCGGCGCGACTTTACCATCAATGCCTTATCCACTGACCTTAATGGACAGGTTTATGATTATGTTGGCGGACTGGATGACTTGCGCACCCAGTGTGTAAGATTCATTGGCGAGGCCTCCACCCGCATCCACGAAGATTATCTGCGTATTTTGCGTTACTACCGTTTTCACGCGCGGTTTGGAACAAAGTGGGATGCGGTGGCGCGCGGTGCTTGCCGTGAAAATCGTATGGGACTGGCGCAACTCTCGCGTGAACGCATTACGGAAGAGCTGCATAAATTGTTATCGATTGAAAATCCGCAAGAAAAAATATTGGCCGCCTGCGCGGCGATGCATGAAGATCAAATTTTCTTGAATATTATTCCAGAGTTAAAGGATATTCTAACGCTGGAAAGATTATTGGCCCGCGAAAAAATTTATGACCAGCAAAGCTGGTTGTTGCGACTGGCAGCCTGGGGCGGGCAGGCACCGCAATTCGATGAACGCTTTTTAGATCAATTTGTTTTTACGCGCACGGATCGTGCAGATATCAAGCTTTTTGCCACGCTTGATTTCGGAAAATTAAATCATGCGCTTTATTACCATGGCACAAATGCGGTTCGCGCCGCAGTTATTTTGCGTGCATCGGATTCAGATTTATCATCTTTAATGCAACAGATCGAATTCTCCACACCTCACGAATTTCCATTACAGGCGGAGGATTTATTACAAATGGGTGTTTTACCTGGCCCAAGGTTAGGCGAAATTCTACGTACAGTAGAAAATTGGTGGCTGGAAAATAATTGCTTGGCAAACGCGGATGAATGCAGAACTTATGCCACCACGTTGGCAATGGTTTCCAGCGCATAATTTTCTTCATCCGCAAATAAGGCATGCAGCAATTGGTTATTCAATGTGTGGCCCGCACGGTGACCATGGTAATGGCCCAAAATGGGTGCGCCCGCCAAATATAAATCCCCAATGGCGTCCAATACCTTATGACGTACAAACTCATCGTCAAACCGCAAGCCGCCGTCATTCAGAATTTCATCGCCATCCACAACAATCGCATTCTCTAGCGATCCGCCGCGCGCCAGACCCATTTCCTGAAGCTTTGCAACATCCCCACGCAAGCCAAAAGTACGTGCCGCAGCGATATCACGGCGGAAATTTCCGTTAACCAAACGCACTTCAAAACGCTGCGTGCCAATCGCCGTACCCGGATAATCAATTTGAAATTCGAACTGGCTGGCAGGCGCGGGTGCAATGCTGGCAAAGGATACACCGTTTTCAACGCGCACTTCACGTAGCACGCGCAATACTTGCCGCGGCGCGGATTGTTCAATGACACCAACGAGATCCATCGCGGTGATAAAAGGCTCTGCACTGCCATCAAGAATTGGCACTTCCGGCCCACTAACCTCAATCAAGGCATTATCAATTCCCAAACCACGCAATGCGGCCAGCACGTGTTCAACGGTCGAAATTTCCACGCCGTCAGAATTTTTTAGTACCGTGCAAAACTGCGTGGCGCTGACATTTTTATAATTTGCGCAAATGGTGGGACGCACCGCCAGATCACTGCGAACAAAAATAATACCATGCCCAATTGGCGCAGGTAGAATTTTGATATCAGCCTGCGCTCCTGAATGCACACCAATGCCGGATAAACATACTTCGCCCGCCAGGGTATGTTGCTGGCGGTAAAGAGTATAGCGCGGCAAGGGGGCAGCATCAAATGGCATCTCGCCAAGATAACCGCCCTTGCTGCGACCAGCTAATCAAGCTATGTTTCGTTCTGTTACAAGGAGTAACCCGTTGAAAATACGTATGAATTTAGATGTGCTTATTTTAGGCGGTGGTATTGCGGGGTTATGGACCGCAGCTATCCTGCGGAGCGCAGGCTATCGAGTCGCTTTATTGGAATCAAATGCCCTGGGGGCTGGGCAAACTCTGCAATCTCAAGGCATCATTCATGCGGGTTTAAAATATGCTTTACTTGGGCAAGTCAATGAAACCGCACAATTGATTTCAACAGTGGCGAAAGATTGGACAGCGGCAATGGCAGGAGAGGGTGCAGTGGATTTACGCCAGGCAAAAATTGCTGCAACGGCACAGCATATGCTGGTGCCCAGTGGATTGATGGGTGCTTTAGCAGGCGCATTGGGGCATGCGGCGTTGGGCGAAACCATCCAAAATTTGAAACCTAATGCCTGGCCTGCCGGACTTGCCGACTTAGGATTCAAGGGCAATGTCATTGCAATGCATGAGCCGGGTGTTGATACGCAATCCGTCTTGTCCGCTTTATTAGAGCAATTAGAAAATACTTGTTATGCTTATGATCCATCCACTGCACGGATTTCTTTGCGCGTAGATGGTGGATTTGAATCTATTGCCCTTGATCAAACGGAAATTTTTCCCGCGCATGTAATTTCAGTGGCGGGATACGGCAATGAATGGTTGGCCGAGCAAATGAATTTCAAGGCCACCGCACAACATCGGCCATTAAAAATGGTTTTATTAAAAGGTGATTTACCGCATGCCTATTGGCATGGTGTGGGTGGTTCATTCCGTCCCGCCTTTACGATTTCAACACATAAAACATCGGTGGGCGAGACGGTTTGGTATATAGGCGGCGCGGTGGCAGAGGCGGGCCTTGAACAAGATGATCAAACTTTATTCCGCGAAACTGCCGCAGCATTGCAAAAATATCTGCCAAATTTGGATTTGAAAAACATGCAATGGACAGCGCTGCCAGTAATGCGCGTTGAAGGTTATGATCCGCGCGGCTGGTTGCCGGACCGTCCGAGCTATCAACAACATCACAATGTTACCTTGGGATGGGTGAACAAATTGACGCTTGCGCCCCTGATGGCGAGAGAACTTTTAGCGAAATTGCTGCCGCCGGGCGGAGAGGGGGAGGCCGCGCGCTTGCCTTTGCCATCCGCGCAAATCGCAGCCTATCCATGGGATGAAGTAATATGGCAGCAGCAACGTTAAAAGATTTATATCGTCCGCTGGGAAAAACCGGGATTCAGGTTTCGCCGTTGGGTCTGGGCACGGTAAAATTCGGCCGCAATGAAAAGGTGAAATATCCAATGCCTTTTGATTTGCCGGATGAAGATACGCTAGTAAATTTACTGGCGGTTGCGCGTGCGCTTGGTATCAATCTGATTGATACCGCGCCTGCCTATGGGCTAGCGGAAGGACGGTTAGGACGTTTATTGGCAGGTCAGCGTCCGGATTGGGTGATTGTTGGAAAGGCCGGCGAAAATTTTTCCGATGGCGTTTCAAGTTATGATTTCACACCTGATGCCATTCGCCGCAGTGTAGAAAGCTCCCTTCGCAATCTGCAAACAGATTATTTGGATGTGCTGTTATTACATGCAACTCAGGGCGATGAAGCACTATGCCGTGATGAAGCATTATTAAAAACTTTATCGGATATGAAATCGTCTGGCATGGTGCGCGCAGTGGGTCTTTCAACCTATTCCGTCGCAGCGGGTTTATTGGGAGCAAAAATTTTTGATGTTTTAATGATATCTTATAATTTAGGCTGGCGCGCGGAAGAATCGGTGATACAGGCAGCCGCAGAAAATAACTGTGGCATTTTATTAAAGAAAATTTTTAACAGTGGGCATGTTGTACACGGCCAGGATAAAGATACGGTGACGGAAACATTTCAGTTTATTTTTGAAAAATCATCTGTTGCTGCGGCCATCGTTGGTACAGTTAATCCAACGCATTTAAAAGAAAATGTAGAGAAATTGGCGGCCGCCTTAATAGGAAAATAGTAACTTATTTGGATATCACAGGTTCGGGGGCGGGTGCCGAAACGTCAGGCGCACCTGGCGATTCCGTATCAGACGGCGGTGTCGCATCTGATGTAGCACCATTCCCATCTGATGGCAGAGACCCTGCGGCCAGTACGGTTTGAATTTCATTGGCCAGACTGGCGCCATCAATGTCACCATTAAAAACATTCAGCAAACCGTTTTGTGGAGAAAGCAAATAGATATTGTCGGAATGATTCACCTCACCGCCATTGCCCCCGTCATCATTCTGACGATGATGTGCAGCGGGAGGCTGGGATTGAATGGCAGCGGCAGTATCCTCATCGGCATCATTGTCACTGTCTTCGTTAGCATAAGCGCGAAATGAATCTTCAGCCTGCTTCACTTGCGCATCTGTACCGGTTGCACCGATGATGCGTGAATCAAAATTTGCCAGCCATCTTTTAATGACTTCCGGTGTATCGCGTTTGGGGTCTACACTAATAAAAATCATTTGTACTTTACTGGCATCACCGCCCAATTTTGCCAGAGCTTCCGCCATATTGTGCATAGCGATCGGGCATTGGTCCTGGCAGCTGGTAAAACCAAAAAAGACAACTTTATATTTGCCGGGAAAACTATCCTGCGTTAGCGGCTGACCGTTCATATCCATCAGGCTATAGGGCGCTGCGCCGATTTGGACATCACCCGTTTCCACCCCAGCGATGGCCGCATTTGGATCTATCGTAATTTGATTATTAGGCACACCAGTGCCATTTGTCATAAACCAGTAAATAATTGCCACGGCGCTGACTGCGACCAAAATGGCAACCAGACCGCCAATAACTCCACGTTTTGAAAAAGACGAATTTGGCATGACAAACCCTAGGCGCGATTCATTTGCATCAGGCTAGTCATACAGACGTTAATTGGCAATGTGGAACAAAGTAAAATTAGGTCAACCTTTCGATAATTTCCGCAACCAGAGGATGACGGACAATATCGGTTTCATTCAACCTGACAATGCCGATGTTTTCCATGCCAGCCAGTTGGCGTGCGATTTCTGACAGCCCCGACATGCCATGGAGGAGATCGGACTGATCCGGGTCGCCCGTGACTACCATTTTAGAATGCCAGCCTAAGCGGGAGAGCAGCATTTTCAATTGCGGATACGTACAATTCTGCGCCTCATCAATCACAACGAAGGCATTATTTAATGTTCGTCCGCGCATGAAAGCAACGGGGGCGATTTCAATATCGCCATCTTGAATCATTTTACGTAACCGCTTAACGCCAACGCGTTCGCCCAGCGCATCGAATAAGGGCCGCAAATACGGCGCCATTTTTTCTTCGAGATCTCCAGGCAAAAACCCCAGCGTCTCACCTGCTTCAATTGCGGGACGGGTTAAGACAATGCGTGCGACTGAGCCAGCTTCAAAGGCTTCAACAGCGGCAGTGACGGCAAGGTAAGTTTTACCAGTCCCAGCGGGCCCCAGGGCAAGGGTAAGTGCGCGGGCTTCAATTGCCTGGATAAATTGCTCCTGATTTTCACTGCGCGGCCGGACCTTACGCACATAGCGTTGGTCGCGCGCATCCGGCGTGTTTTCGTCAGGCAATGGCGACCAGGCTCCCGCTTTATTGCCACGTTTGTCATGCTCGCTCCATTTCTCCCAGGGACTAGAGTTTTGGTGCACAACAAAATTGTGACGGCGGGGTTTTGCCATATAGCGCTCCGTGGGTTAGAGAGGGGTGAAAAAATAGGACATGAAAAAGCCGCGCTCTTTTGTAGCACGGCGGGCTCATTTTTTATCAAAATCCTTTTGGGATTGGGACGAATGGAAATTAAAACAGGATCAATTGGCAATGCACATCCGATCTGTAAGTAATTTTTACCTTACATCAGATTCGATAAAAAAGAAATGAATATGCACTTACTGATTTCGTGCGCGCAAAAATTCAGGTGGCTCAAAATCGCCTAACGATGGCTGTTCAATCGGCGCTTGCGGTACATGTTGTTGAACAGGCGGATAGGCCGTCAATTCCGGCGGCGCATTCTCGCCCGTCTCACTCGCGTTATTATCACGTGGCGTAAAGCCCATCGCCTCTAAGGTTTCATTATTCACGCGCGCGTAATGCTCCGCATGCTGCAGCAAATTTTCCGCCAGGGTACTGTCGCTGCCAGAAGAGGCTGAACGCGCCAAATCTTGGTATTTCTCAGATAACTGCTGCGCAGTACCGCGTAAGCGGCCACCGCCTGGATTCACACTGTCAAAGGAATGGTTGCGGCCATAAGCACGATTACCCCCGCCACCGCTACTGCCCCCGCGATTATTATACCCCCCGCCACCACCGCCGGTACGGTTATTATTGTAGCGATTTCCGCCGCCCGCACCACGGCGGGCGTTATTATTATGCATGGGTCTCATATACTCTCTGCTCCTGGCAAGGGCGGCTGGATGGGTTAGGCAGCATGTCACACATATACGCTGTGACGGACATTAAGCCAATTGCTGCAACTTTCGCCACTCTAACCGATTTGCCGCCGGAATGCAAAGGATTTCTTAGGCCTTTTTCACAGCAATGACGCGATCATTACCGCCTAAGTCGCGGTAGGGCGAGCTGGCAGTTAGGTTTTGTGCCGCCATAATGTTTTGCACTGCGACGGTCTGATCATAGCCGATTTCAAATAAAGCAATACCATTTGAATTTAATAACCCAGCCAGTTGGGGCACGATGATCCGATAGGGCGCAAGGCCATCCGCGCCGCCGTCTAGTGCGGCAATGGGATCATGATCCTTCACTTCTTTTTGTAATTTTTTAATTTTGCCTTTCGGAATATAGGGCGGGTTACATAAAATAATATCAAATGACCCGAGTGATTTTAATGTTTCGCTATCCTCGTAACTCAGATGGTGAAATTTAGCACGACTGGACAAGTTTAATTGGTCTGCATTTTTTTGCGCGGTCACGATTGCGCCAGTGGATAAATCGATGCCAATGCCGGTCGCATGTGGAAATTCGTGCAAAGCAGCCAATAACAGGCAGCCTGTGCCAGTGCCGATATCCAGTACTTTTAAAGTTTTACTTTTATGAACAGAGTATAACTGCAATAACACTTCAATTACAGTTTCACTGTCTGGTCGCGGCTCTAAGGTTTCAGGAGAAAGAAAGAATTTCAGCCCCCAAAATTCGCGCCAGCCGAGGATGCGATGCACCGGCTCACCCGCCGCACGGCGTAACAGGAAATCTTGATATTCGGCTTCGTCCCGCGCGCCTTTGTGCAGCCAACGCATTTCTAATCGATCTAAAGCGGACATTGCCGCCTCGCTTCACCCAGGGCGATAGCTGCTGCACTGGCGACATTTAGCGAGCGCACGCCTGAGACCATCGGGATTTTTAAAACTTCATCCGCATGAGTGATTAATTCGGGCAGGGTGGTTTTGCTTTCGGGTCCCATAATTAAAACGTCATCTGGAAGGAAGGAGAAATCGTAGATGGAAACTTCGCCTTGGGGTGCCAGCAAAATATGCCGCGCACCGGGATAGGCTGTGCGTAGTTCCGCCAGCCCAGCATGGCGTGTGATTTTCACCAAATCAATATAATCCATATGGACGCGGCGGATACGCGCATCATCTAGAATAAAACCGCAGGGCTCAATAATTTCCATCCCTGCGCCCAGACAGGCCGCCAGGCGGATTATCGCGCCAGTGTTTTGTGGAATATCAGGCTGGTAAATCGCAAGACGCAGCATCAAAGATAATTACGCCCCCGTCGCACTGCGGATCATCGGCACGACGGTGGCAGCCTCAGCATCAGGCAATAGAGGCACAAAACGGACAGGGCAAAGATCTTCGGTATAAATTTGATCAAGAATGCGCGTAATTTTAATCAGATGCTGCGTACGGTCATCGCGTGTTACCGGACAGATCATGATTCCGCCGTTATCTAATTGATCGGTCAACGCAGCAGGTGGCATGGACGCAGCAGACGCTGCCGTAACAATAATCCGCGCGAAGGGCGCCTGAGCTGGCCAACCCTTCGTACCGTCCATTGCGGCGGCAGTATAATTCCGCACATGGAGTTTATGTAACAGCTGCTCCGCACCTTTTAATAATTCAGGAATACGTTCAATCGTATAAATCCGGCGACATAGGCGCGCCAGGACAGCCGTTTGATATCCGCTGCCTGTGCCAATTTCTAAAACCTTGTGTGATTTATCCACACAAAGCGCCTGGGTCATCAACGCCACAATATAAGGTTGGCTGATTGTTTGGCCATTCCCAATGGGTAGAGCGACGTTATCGTAAGCTTTATCGTGAAATTGGGTGGGGACAAAGATTTCGCGTGGGGTCCGTTCGATCGCCCCGAGAACCTGGGCATCCAAAATCCCTTGCTGGCGCAGCTCCATAATCAAGCGGATTTTCCGCGCTTCCCATACACTCATGCGGGCAGTATGGCATGATTCTGGAGGGAAGTTTTGGATTTTGTTGACTTGTCCTGCGGGGTAACCGAGTAGGGGCAAAAACAAAAAAGTGCGGAACAATGTATCGTGGCGTATGAATGCGATGATGCATTTTTCATATTGTCTAACCATTTCATACGATTAGAGGGAGGCCTGGGATTAGCAAATGCTAAGTCATCAGCGCCGCAACGCCAGGCAAGGTTTTGCCCTCCAGCCACTCCAAAAACGCGCCGCCAGCAGTGGAAACATAGGTAAAATCATCCATCACACCTGCCATATTCATCGCCGCCGCCGTATCGCCGCCACCAGCAACCGACAATAAATTGCCTAATTTTGTCCGCTGGGCCGCATATTGTGCGACTGCTACGGTGCCTTTGTCAAACGGCGGCACTTCAAAAACACCCAACGGGCCGTTCCATAACAGAGTGCGGCATTCATTTAAAACTGCTTCTACCCGTACGATGCTGTCCGGGCCGAAGTCCAAAATCATTTCATGCGGCTGAATATCGGCGATGGGCGCGGTACGAATATTGGCATCCGATTTCACCGCATTAGCCAGCTGTGCGTCGGTTGGCAAAATAATTTCACAGCCTTTTTTCTCTGCGGCTCTAATAATTTCTTGCGTCGTCTCCACCATATCTTTTTCATGCATCGAGGCACCCACTGGCCGACCGAGCGCGAATAAAAATGTATTCGCCATCGCCCCACCGAGCACAAGTTTTTCTACTCGTGGAATAATATTATTCAACAAATCCAGTTTTGTGGAAACCTTGGATCCACCCACAATCGCCATTTCAGGATGATGGGGATGCTCCAACGCCTGATCCAATGCACGCAATTCTTCTTCCATCATGCGGCCGACCGCACGCGGCAACAGACGCGCCAAACGTTCCACCGATGCATGAGCGCGATGCGAAACGGAAAAAGCATCATTGATATAAATTTCCCCCAGGCTGGCCAGCGCCTCGGCAAAAACTTTTTCGTTGTATTCCTCGCCCTTGTGAAAGCGCAAATTTTCGCAAACCAGAATTTCGCCATCTTTCAGATTGCGCGCAGCGGCCTGCACATCCGGCCCAATGCAATCCGATACAAATTTTACAGGTTGGCCCATGGCAAGTTCTAATGCCGATGCAAGGGGTCCCAGGGAATATTTCATATCCCGGCCATCCGGGCGGCCAAAATGCGAAATGACAATTACGCGCGCATTTTTTGCTGCAAGTTCGCGAAGTGTTGGCAACAAGCGATCCAGGCGAGTTTGATCAGATATCCGCCCGTCTTTCATCGGTACATTTAAGTCAGCGCGCATAAGTACGCGTTTGCCCGCGACGTCTTTGTCATCCAAGGTTTTGTATTTGACTTGCATAGTAGCTGTGTGACCTAAATTGCTGATCTTTTCAACCGCTCTGTTGCCGCCAGCAGCGCGGCGCGCATGGCAGGGTCATTGGCAGAATGACCGCTGTTGGGGACGACGATAAACTCGGCCTCCGGCCAAGCTTGATGCAGGGCATAGGCATTCGTAATCGGGCAAACCATGTCATAGCGGCCGTGAATAATCGTCGCGGGAATGTCGCGCAGTCGATGGGCATTTTGTAAAATACGGTCGTGCGGTGTGAAAAGCGCATGGATAAAATAATGGCATTCAATTCGTGCACGAGAAATCCCCGCCGCGTCATCCAATGGGCCGGAGAGCGCCTCGGGGTTGGGCATTAAATAGGAACAGGCATTTTCCCAGCGGTTCCAAACGCGTGCGGCGGCTTTCACAATTTCCATATCGGAATGACAAAGCAGATCGTAATAGGCAGGCAGGGGCGCAGCGCGCTGTTCGAACGGCAAATAGGTAATGAAACGTTCCCATTCCTCAGGGAAAATATTTCTGACATCATGGAATAGCCAATCCAATTCCAACGGTTGCATGAGGAAAATCCCGCGCAGCGTCAGGGATAAACATGTTTCCGGATGCGTTTCGGCATACAATAATGACAGCGTAGAACCCCAGGAACCACCGAAAACGTGCCATTCTTCGATGCCCAAATGCGCACGAATTTTTTCCATGTCCGCGACCAGATTATCAGGCGTGTTTTCGTGCAGATTGGCAAGGGGGCGTGAACGGTTAGCGCCGCGCTGGTCGAACAAAATAATGCGGTAATGCGTTGGATCAAAAAAGCGCCGCATGATGGGTGTGCATCCGCTGCCTGGTCCGCCATGTACCACAACAATCGGCACGCCGCCCTGGCGGCCGCATTGTTCCAGATACAATTCATGGCCATCGCCGACGGCGAGATATTCGCTACGAAATGGTTCAATTTCAGGGAAGAGTTCTTGCCCAAACATTACGCAGATTTTTGCGTATCCTCAGATTTTTTCGGCGCGCGGTAAGTATAATAGGTCGCGTAATTGCGCGGCATAACTTTGCGTGCGTTTTCATCTTCGATATCCATTTGCCAACCATTTTTGCGGGCAAATGCAACCGCATCATCGCGTGTTGGAAATTGCAATTGGACCTGGTTATCCGTGTCGCCCGATGCTACCCAACCCATTAATGGTTCAGGTCGGCGCGGCGTTTCCAATTCATATTCCAGCACCCAATGGCCGGTCAGCGCGCGACCAGACTGCATGGTATTTTTTGCGGGGCGGTAAATTCGGACTTGCATGACTGGTGATCAATCTCCTATTCAGCTTAGTATCATAGCATTACGATTTGGTAAATAAGACTTGCAAAACGGCAGCCCCTTCAATAAGTTCCGTCCTCCGGGAGAGGTGGTCGAGTGGTCTATGGCTCCGGTCTTGAAAACCGGCGAGGGTGCAAGCCCTCCGTGGGTTCGAATCCCACCCTCTCCGCCATTGGCATATAGTTTTTCTTATTTATTTGCTATCTGGCTACTCTTCACATCATTCTTCCCATCCAAACCGTTTGGGGCAAAAGCAGCACAGACCATAATCATTATTTACGTATCTCTATCCAGCATCTGCGCCAGAAATTGGGCGATGACCCTATCACGCCGCACTATATTTTCACTGATCCTGGGATTGGTTATCGTATAGCATTATTTTAGGGGCTGGGTTCAAGAATTTTCCAATGCAATTAACGCAAACCTATTGATATAAAGTTAATAATCAGACTATATGGTCATGTGTGACAAGATAGAAAATCAAGCACCCCTCCATTAACATTTTGGAAAATCATATGTCATTAATGCCCGATCACTGGATCCGTGAAACCGCCCAACAAAATGGCATGATTGAGCCATTTTACGAACGCACGGCGAAAAAAGGTGAAATATCTTACGGTTTGTCATCCTATGGGTATGATGCCCGCCTGTCAGATGAATTTAAAATTTTTACCAATGTCGATAGCGCCATCGTAGATCCAAAAGATTTCAGCGCAAATAGTTTTATTGACCGCAAAACCGACGTCTGTGTCATCCCGCCTAATTCATTTGTATTATCGCATACGGTGGAATACTTTCGCATCCCCTCGGATGTGCTAGTCATTTGCCTTGGCAAAAGTACCTATGCGCGCTGCGGCCTGATTGTGAATGTCACGCCGTTGGAGCCAGGTTGGGAAGGGCAGGTGACGCTAGAGATTTCCAATACTACGCCGTTGCCCGCCAAGGTTTATGCGAACGAAGGCATTTGCCAGTTTTTATTTTTCAAGGGCGCCAGCGCCTGTGAGACCACCTATGCGATGCGTGCAGGCAAATACATGGGGCAACGTGGCGTGACTTTGCCGAAATTGGATAAGGCAAGTTAAGTTTTTATGAAAACGGGAATACAAAAACACATCAGTAAAATTGCAATTATTCTAATTGGTTGTGTAGCCATCCTCGCAATATACTCCCTTTCCAGGCACAATGTAGGAAATCAGGCACTCAGCCCCAAAGGCGGACTAGATAAGATTATTGCCAGTCGGGAAATCAAATGCGGCTATCTAGTTTATTCGCCGTATATACGCCGCGATCCGAATACAGGAAAATTATCTGGTATTTTTTACGATATGATGGAGCAGATCGGCAAGAATGCGAATTTAAAAATCAATTGGACAGAAGAGGTTGGGTTTCAAAGCATCTTTCCAAGCCTGGACAATAATCATTTTGATGTTTTTTGCGGTGGTTTGTGGCCGAATAGTACGCGCGCGATGGCGGCATCTTTTTCTGTACCGGCTTTTTACAGCCTGATTACTGCTTGGGTGCGCGCGGACAGTAATCTTAAAAATTTAGAAGATATTCGGCATCACAAGGATTTAAAAATCGCCACGATTGATGGCGCGATAGAAGATTTGATTACGCGCGCGGATTATCCGGACTTTCCGCGCACGTCATTGCCTGAGTTATCGCCATTTGACCAGGATATGCAAAATATCATTACGCACAAAGCCGATGTTTTATTTGCTGAGCCTGCCTATATGGCAGAATTTATGGCAAAAAATCCGGGCACTTTGCGTGCCCTGGACCCAGAGCATCCGTTGCGGGTATTTGGCAATACCCTGGCTGTTAAAAAAGGGGACCTTGTAACCAAAGAATTCCTGGATCATGCCATTGAAGAGATGGTTTACAGCGGTCAGATTGATAAAATACTGGCGCGTTACGAACCTGTGCCAAATGCTTTTCCAAGACTGGCAAAACCTTACAAGGAATAATTGAGAGATGGACAGACTACGCATTCAAGGCGGCGCAAAACTGGTAGGGCAGGTGCCCATTTCCGGCGCGAAAAACGCGGCGCTGAAATTGATGGCAGCGGCCATCATGACGGATGAAGCCGTCACGTTAAACAATATGCCGCGCTTAGCCGACATTAAAACCATGCAGGAATTATTGCATGGTTTAGGCATTAGCGCGGAATGGTCGGGTCAAAACCAAATGAAAATTCAGGCGCGCGAAATTACGTCGGAAACTGCGCCGTATGACCTGGTCCGAAAAATGCGTGCGAGCATTATTACCCTTGGTCCGTTGCTGGCGCGTCATGGTCATGCGCGTGTGTCGCTGCCAGGTGGCTGTGCCATCGGCGCTCGACCAGTGGATTTACACATTGAAGCATTATGTGCGCTCGGAGCGGAAATTGAACTGGCTGAAGGTTATATCGATGCACGCGCACCGCATGCTGGCTTGCAAGGTGCGCGTTTCACATTTCCCAAAGTCACCGTGGGCGGCACGGAAAACTTAATGATGGCGGCATCCCTTTCGCGCGGTACAACGATTATTCATAATGCTGCGCGTGAACCGGATGTCGTGGACTTGGCGGATTTTCTGAATGCAATGGACGCACAAATTTCTGGCGCCGGAACCGAAACCATCACAATCACCGGCGTGGAAAAATTACACGGCTGCACGCACGCGGTTGTGGCAGACCGCATCGAAACTGGTACCTATGCCATCGCTGCGGTGATGACAGGGGGCGATTTGGATTTATTGGGCGCGCGGGCGGAACTGCTCCAGTTGCCGCTGGATATTTTGTCGCGCGCTGGCGCAATCGTGGAGCCACATGCAACTGGCATCCGGGTGCGTGCAGATGGCCCTCTGACTGGTGTGGATATTATGACAGAGCCGTTTCCAGGTTTCCCAACGGATCTGCAGGCACAATTTATGACGTTAATGACGGTGGCCAACGGCGCCGCTATGATTACAGAAACCATTTTTGAAAACCGCTTTATGCATGTACCGGAATTACATCGCATGGGTGCCGATATTACCATTCATCATTCTTCTGCCTTGGTACGCGGCGTTTCAAAATTAAAAGGCGCGCCTGTAATGGCAACCGATCTGCGTGCATCCGTATCGCTGGTGCTAGCGGGCCTAGTGGCGGAAGGCGAGACCCTTGTGAACCGTATCTATCATCTTGACCGTGGCTATGAGGCTTTCGATGCAAAACTTGCTGCTTGCGGCGCGCAAATTGCTCGCGAAAGTGAAAGCAGCACGGACGGCGAAAGTGTGCAAGCCGCCTAGGCGATGACCCTCAAAACCTCCCTTACCAGCGTTACCGTTGATCCGGCATTAATCATAAAATTGGATGATAATAAACAACGCGATTGCCAGATCATTGCCAGTGAAATCCAGCGCGAGGCGGCGATGTTTTTATCAGACGGCACACCGCCACCCTATAATGTCTTTATCACGCCGTCAGATAATGCAGTCGTTTTGCGTGTCACCAGTGCGGGCGGGATGGCATCCCATGTATTCCGAATTTATTTTTCGACGATGCGCCGGTTAATGTCGGATTATAACATTCTCATCGGCGCACATGGCTCAGCGCTGCGGCATCAATTGCATGCTCGGAGCGAAGCAATCGACATGGGCCGCCGGGCTTTGCATAACGAAGGCGCACAATTGATTTTAAACCAGCTTGCGCCAGATTTGACAGCGGACCTTGGCACGGGGCGATTACTTTTTACCTTGTTATTTTGCTTTATGCAGCGGTAAGAAATCATTATGACTGAGTACCGTTTTTATCAATTAAGACATTCCAATCTGACGCAAGCACTCTTGGGTATCTTGCCCAAAGCGCTGGAGCGCGGCATGCGCGCCCACATTTTGTGCGCCAGCCAAGAACGCATGGCAGATTTAAATATGCGTTTGTGGACCGAAGATCCGAACAGTTTTCTGCCGCATGGTATAGTCGGTGAAGGTGAGGCGAACCATCAGCCGGTTTTGTTGTCTATTACTAATAATATGCCAGCGAATGATGCAAAGCTTTTGATTTTAACGGACGGCGCGGATACCGCACAGCCGGATCTGTATGATCTCATTTGCGTCATGTTGGACGGAGGCGATGAAGCCGCCCTGGTGGCTGGGCGCAGCATTTGGACCCATGCCAAGGCCGCCGGGCACGTGGCGAGTTATTGGGTGCAAGGAGAGAAGGGTGGTTGGATAGAAAAGTGAGATTAGCTCAATTTTACCAAAGCTATTAGACTGGCACTAGAGCGCCAGCTGAAACATTGCTTTTACTTTGAGCAAGCTTTTCGCCAATCCCTGTAGCCATTGCCTTGCGGAACTTGCACCCGGGATTTTTAATTAATGCTTACCATACTTCTGGGTGGCTTTTTGCAAAGGTGACAAGCGCCACTAGGTTTTCCCCAGGAGCCTCTCCTGGAATGCGTCTAAAATGTCCGTTGTCTGCTGCTCTTTCAATACCACTGGCGAACCCTGTCAAAAATGCAGCGCGCAAATCTGGTGTTTCACGCGTGACCGCATAAAGTGCGGACAATGAGTTAGATATCCAAGTGCATTTTGCCGCTTCATGAACAGCTTGGGTGCAGGCTTGAACTAAACCATCTCTAAATCCAGCAAAGGGCTCTGAAGAATCAGTTCTATTTAAGATGCTCTGGATCGCAAAGGGAACATCAATATCTTGCCCAAACAGTCTTTGATATGCGTTGTTTCTTCCCAAACTCCTGCAAGAATCCTTGAGTGCCTTAGGAGCTGGACCTCCGTTAAAAGATACAGGGTCTGCCGTGGCACCATAATCCGTACTAGCCGAAGCGACATATTGAAGTTGAATGAGGTTTATTCCACGCTGCTCTAAATCTGTTAAAGAATTCAGTTTTGCTGATAATATATATTATGTCAAATAATAAGATATTTATTAGTAAGGTCTAAATTTTCAGACGCAGCAAGTCTTTCACCACCATCGCCGTGGCCAGGACAATCAGTGGACTGATGGTGACATCCGACAAAAAATGCGCGCCGCGCGCCATGCGCATAAACCCAACGACAGCAACGAAACCCACCGTCAGCACCAAATACAGTGACCGCCAGCGCGGCGGTAAAAAGATCGCCAGTAAACCCACACAGGCCGCGATCCCCGCATGACCGGATGAAAACGAACAATTTTGAATGCATTCATGGCTTATGCGCCCGGCAGGCTCAAAATGTGTGGCGATGCTGCCTCCGAATTGGTCTACCTGAACCGGCCGCGGACGGCCCCAATGGTTTTTCAGCACCCAATTAATAATGATCAATTCAGCAATAAAAGCCGTCCCAAATAAAAATATAAACTTTTTATGTAGTTCTGCAGGAATCTTAATGCGCAAAGCACAAATTACCAGATAAACCACTAATCCAATTAGAAAACCAAACTTCAGCACCGTATCAAGCGGCCCATGAAAAAAGGCCGCTAACTTGCTATCAGATAATAAAAATTTCCCACCACTGAGGTATAATTCCCGTGCGGAAAACAAGTCAATCTGCGGGAAGTAGTAAAACAGCAGGCTTGCCGCTGTTAACAAAGCAATTGCCCCTATCGTCCACACCGAAATCTGAAAATTCAATGGTTTCATAGGTTTATCCTTCCAGTTCAATAATCAGCCCGTCATGTGCAGGCGTTACATGTGACGGGGTCATAGCATCCAGCGCCGCATAATCAAACCGTGGATTCAGGTGAATTAAATAGGTCCGCGGATTGCCTAACTGTTCACATAAATCCAAAACTTCGGGCAAAATCGCGTGGCTGGGGTGCGGTTTATCCCAATCGGCAACCGCTGCAAACCAAACTTTAATTCCCTGCAAGGCCGCTAGCCCTTCAGGCGGAATAGTTTTGAAATCCGTCGTCCAGGCCACTGGGCCGAACCGATACCCCATGCATGGAATATCACCGTGCGGCATTTCAATGGCCTGAACTTCTTCACCGGTAATTTGGTGTGTCCCCGCCGCAATCCGGTGTGATTTTAACATCGGATGATAAAGACCATGTGTACCTGAACCATAAAACAAATAATCGAATCTTTTTTCTAAATCATCCAGGTGTTCGGCATGCGCATAAACGTCCATACGCCGTTCATCAGGCCAATAATAGGCGCGCAATTCCTCCATCCCATGACAATGGTCGGCATGCGAATGCGTGTAAAGCACTGCATCTGGGCGAATTCCAACTAAATTTTCGCGCAATAATTGCGTACGCAAATCCGGCGCCGTATCAATCAGAAAATTTTTACCGTTATGATTGATCCAAGCCGACGTCCGGGTGCGGAAATTTTTTGGATTTGACATATCACACATGCCTGCACGGTTCATCACATTGGGCACGCCCAGTGAGCCACCACAACCGAGAACTGTCAGGCGTGTTGTCATGCCGCCTGCTCCCGCATTTTTTGCGCTTTATCAAAAATCCGGAAAAAGTTATCGGTTGTTGCGTGCGCAACTTCGTTAATCGTAACGTTTTTTAGCTCTGCAATTTTTTCCGCCACATGCACGACATAGGCCGGTTCATTGCGCTTTCCGCGATAGGGCGGCGGCGCCAGAAAGGGTGCGTCAGTTTCTACGAGCATTTTTCCCAGCGGAATTTCACGTGCCACCTGCTGCAACTCAACTGATTTGGGAAAGGTCACAATGCCCGAAAAAGAAAAATTATAGTCCAGTTCCAGCGCGCGCATCGCCATGGCATGCGAAGATGAAAAACAATGCAGTAAAACTTTCAGTGGCGCTCCGGCGCGGGTTTCCTCAATCACGCAGATAGTGTCATCCTCCGCATCGCGCGTATGAACAATCAGCGGCAGGCCAGTTTCGAGGCAAGCATAGATGTGCTGACGGAAAACTTCAGCCTGCGGGCCGCGCGGGCTGTGATCGTAATAATAATCCAATCCGCATTCGCCGATACCGATGCATTTGGGATGCGCGGCGAGTTTTACGATTTCTGCTGTCGTTGTCTGCTCATCCGATTCGGCACTGTGATGCGGATGCACACCGACGGAGCAAAAAATATTCGGAAACTGTTCGGCGATGGCACGGACCTGATCGAATTTGGAAATATGCGTGGAGATGGTTTGCATATAACCTACACCGCGCTCCGCAGCGCGCGCGACAATAGCCGCCACGCCCTCCTCCGCATAGTTGGGAAAATCGAGATGGCAGTGAGAATCCACTAACAAATTCAGGTCGCCCTATTTTCATAACGCGGAAAAATCGGCGCGGGTGCGGGAAGGGAGGCACCAGGTTTTAGCGCCCCTGCCCCGCCATAAAATTCAAATTTCCGCTGCGTTTTATCAACACCGACCGCATTCAGAATTTTATCCGCGGCATCGGGCATAAAGGATAAAAATAGCAAGCCCAAATTGCGGATGGTTTCACATAAAACATACAATACTGTGTTCATGCGTGCAGTATCGGTTTTTTTCAATGTCCACGGCGCCTCGACATCAATATAAGCATTAGCGGCATTGGATAGCGCAAGAATGGTTTCAATGGCCTTATGAAATTCCTGTATTTCCAGATGTGCGCGCACGGCGGACAGAGTGGTTTCAATTTGCTCCAACAGCGCCTGATCTGCCGCGGCATATTCGCCGGGCCCGGGCACATTCCCATCCGCATTTTTTTGAATAAACGACAGCGTACGTTGAATTAAATTGCCCAAGTTATTCGCCAGTTCCGAATTCACGCGCGCGGTCATTTGCGCATGTGAGAAATCTCCGTCATTACCGAACGGGACTTCACGCAGCAAAAAATAGCGCGTTTGGTCTAGGCCATAGGTTTCAACCAATTGGCGCGGCGGAATCACATTGCCCAGGGATTTGGACATTTTTTGCCCTTCAATCGTCCACCAACCGTGCGCGAAAACGCGGCGCGGCGGCGGCAATTCAGCCGCCATCAAAAACGCGGGCCAGTAAACCGCATGGAAACGCAAAATATCTTTGCCAACCATGTGCATCACTGCCGGCCAGAAATTTTTCATCTCTACTGTATTATCGGGATAGCCAAGCGCTGTGATATAATTCGCTAGCGCATCCAACCAGACATACATAATATGGCCTGGGTCATTCGGCACCGGAACGCCCCATTTAAACGTGGTACGCGAAACGGATAAATCCTTCAGACCGCCCTTCACAAAACTCAACACTTCATTGCGGCGGGCGGCGGGCGCAATGAAATCTGGATTTTGTTTATAAAACTCTAACAATCGATCTTGCCAAGCAGACAGGCGGAAAAAATACGAAGATTCCTCCACCCATTCGCATTCCGCACCGCTTGGCGCGATTTTTTTACCGTCACGTTCGGTGAGTTCATCTTCACCGTAAAAGGCTTCATCACGCACGGCATACCAACCCGCGTATTTATCCAGATAAATTTCACCACATTCCAGCAATTTATCCCATAGTGCCTGAGCCGTACGGTAATGACGCGGTTCAGTCGTACGGATAAAGTCGTCATTGGAATAATTCATCAGCACGCATAAATCGCGGAAATTCTGCGAAACCTTGTCCGTAAATTCTTTTGGCGTAATGCTGGCGTTCTCGGCCGCCTTGGCAACCTTTTGTCCATGTTCATCGGTGCCGGTTAAAAATTTTACTTCATACCCATCCAATCGTTTAAAGCGCGCCAGAACATCACAGGCCAGCGTGCTATAGGCATGTCCGATGTGCGGCACGTCATTGACATAATAGATGGGTGTCGTGATGTAAAAATATTTTGTCATACGGCCGCTGCAAAGATGGATGGTAAGCGCGCCAGCAGTTCATGCCAGCACGCCGCCCCATCTAAATGCAAGCTGGCAGTTTCCGCAAGCATCCTTTGCGCCTCTTCGTGGAAATTCAGCAGGGCTGGGATTTTGGCGGGGGGCAAATTTAGGTTTTGGCCAGTGACGTTTCCGCGCGCGATCTGGTGACAAAGCCAGAGCAAAACCATTGCCGCCGTTTTAAATTGTGGCTGATAGGCAAAGCCCAGCGCCAGTTCATTGGCGCGCACGGGATTAGGCGCGCGCATAAAATCTGTAATATGCTGGTAGATGGTCAGTGCGTCTTGATCAAGCAATTGCAGCAATTGCCCAGGCGCGCGCGACGCCATGTTCCAAAGTTTGTCGCGATCCGCGGACGATAAATACCCAATCCGTTCGTCCAATTGAATCAACGTTTCAGGGCTTTGGTTGGTATCGGCATCGAGTCGCAAAAGACGAGAACGCGAACGGATAGTTGGCAATAGGCGCCCCAAATTATCTGCCAATAAAATTAGCAGTGAGTTCGGCGATGGTTCTTCCAAAACTTTTAATAAGGCATTTTGCGCAGGGCGATTCATACGTTCGGCACCGTCGATGATGACGATTCGCCAACCGCTTTGTGCCGCCGTCATGGCCAAGAATGGTCCTACGGCGCGGATTTGTTCCACGTTTAGATCTTTGTCTTCCTCGGGGGCGATCACCAGCAAATCGGGGTGCGAACCGGCCGCAACCTGTGCGAATACCGGCGCCTCGGGCGGGATGGATAGATTTTTTGGCAGGCTGACATCATGCGGAATTTCGGCAAACAAATCGAAATCATTCGCCGTATGCGGCCCTGAAAATCCGCGATACAATAAAAACCGCGCCAAGCGGAAAGCCAGTGTCGCCTTCCCTACTCCGGCTGGACCCGTAAAAATCCAACCATGCGGCATACGGCCCGACAGCGCCAATTGCAGCAGGGTTTGTTCGGCCTGTCCATGGCCCCATAATTCACGCATGGCGGCGGGCAATACTAACATTCTCTAATTTCTATGCACAATTTTGCAAAACTAAAAACTTTTTGTTCACCACTTGCCAAATTGTATCCGCAACGGCATCGGGTGCAGCGTCCGCTTCGATGACCACACAACGCTCCGGCTCACGTCGGGCAATATCCAAATAACCATCGCGCACGGCTTGGTGAAATTCGATGTCCATCTGGTCCAAGCGGTTGCCTGCACCGCGTAATTTCACGCGCGCCAAACCCATCTCCACAGGCACATCCAGAATGATGGTCAGATCCGGTGCGAACTGATGCAGCGTTACAGCCTGAATTTGCTCCACCGCCGCGCGGCCCACACCCTGCGCGTAGCCCTGGTACGCCATCGTCGAATCCACAAAACGGTCGGAAATAACCCATTGGCCATTCTCTAGCGCTGGCCAGACCGTGCGGCGGCAATGCTCACGCCGCGCAGCAAACATCAATAGCAATTCAGTAACGGAATCCCAGCGGTCTTTACCGCCGGATAAAATTAGTTCTCGGATGGCTTCGGCGTCGGGCGCGCCGCCGGGTTCACGCGTCGTGATATGCTTGATATTTTGCGCGGTCAGCTTTTCAGACAGCAGTTTGATTTGCGTCGATTTCCCCGTCCCCTCGCCGCCCTCCAGCGTGATAAAGCGCGCGGATGTCCGGTCGTTTGCAATGATTCCCATGGCGTTGCTCCTGAATATTCATGATAGCGCAAAAGAAATCTTAACCCAACCATGAATAGATCAAAAACAGTTTTATTTTGGGTCAAATCTGATTGGTTCAATCTTGGCAACGACATCCGGCGCGGCATGAAACGTCAAACCATTTGGAGTTTGCAGCCATTGCGCCTGCCTGCAACCTCCTATCGCAGCATTTATTTTCTCTTGCGGCGTAATTAGAATAGCCTGACTTATCAAATCAGCAAGATTTGTATACAGATCTGGGGAAGATTTCTCAATCTGTCTAAGCACATCCCTAAAGACTTTTTCACCATCCGCTTGCGAAATCATCACCTGCATGATTATCCGCATTCGATTAACACTTTCTTGATGGATTTCATCCAACCTTTCTTCACCCATTAGACCATTTTCATATTTTCTACCAATGCCACTTAAAACGCTATATTTTGCCTTATTTTCCATTAATAATAGTTCGGCATTTTGTTGAGGTGACAGCTTGGACATTGCCATCTTCATCAGAAGATACGATATATCTTCGTTGCAAATACTACATATTTTCGCTAACAAATTGTTGCCACGTTCATCTTTTTTCTTGGCGAATCTAAAGAAATTGTATGAGGTTTTACTATCCAAAAATGTTTGAAAAGTTTCTGATGCGGGAAATTCTACTTCTGTTATTACTAGATTCGCATTCATTGTTGTTCCTTTTCGTTAAAACCTATCCCACTGTAACGAAATGCTGCCCCAAATAGCAAGTTTTTTAATACGTTCATGCGCGGGCGACTCAAAAAATAATACTTGACAATATTCCTATAAGGGTATATATTCACACCATGGTCTGGCTGCGCGGCCAGGCAGGATGACACCTTACGGGGTTCTTCTTTGAGATACGCGCGCGGCCAGGAACACTTCGGTCTGAGCATACATGTACGCTCGGGCTGCTTGACCCCACCTAGCGCGCCGCAGGCTGCGTTTCCTGCCGATCGATGCAGGCTCGCGGATATGCGCGTCAGGCGCGCAGGGCCTTCCCACCCCCATCTGCCCTTGAATGCGGCCGTGGGGAAATTCGTCATGCCTGTATGAAAATCCACCTTACCGAACTTTAAATTGACGCCGCCCGGCAAACCGGGCAAGTCATCCGAATGAGTAAAAAACGCGCCCGGAAAGACGACCGCCAAAAAAATAATAGGGGCCGCTTTGCGCCGTGGCTGCTGCGCGCCTTTGCGTTGCTCTGCATTTGGGGCGCAATCGCCCTAACTTGCATTATTCTGTTTTTCGCCATTGACCTGCCCAGCATCGACAAACCTAAGGATATGGGGCGCAAACCGTCACTGACTATTCTCGCACGCGATGGTTCCGTCCTCGCGCGCACGGGCCAATCGCAGGGCAAATTTTATACGCTAAAAGAACTCCCCAAATATGTGCCGCAAGCTGTTATGGCGATTGAAGACCGCCGTTTTTATCATCACTTCGGCATTGATCCGCTGGGGATTTTACGCGCGGGTGTGACTAATCTAATGCATCACGATGTCGTTCAGGGCGGATCGACCATCACGCAACAACTCGCGAAAAATATGTTCCTCTCGCCCGATCAAAATATGAAACGCAAAGTTCAGGAAGCCATGTTGGCCGTCGAACTGGAAATGAAATATTCCAAAGATGCAATCCTGGCCGCCTATTTGAACCGCGTCTATATGGGCTCTGGCGCATACGGCATTGATGCCGCCGCGCACCGCTATTTCAATAAACCAGCGAATGAACTCACTTTGCACGAGGCCGCAACAATTGCGGGTCTTTTGCGTGCGCCGAATTATTTTTCGCCCATTTCTTCACCGTCGCGTTCAGCCGACCGCGCCAATGCCGTTTTGCATTCCATGGTCGAAGCCGGATATATCACGGATAAACAAGAAAAGCTGGCGGAGGACACCCCTCCCCCGCCCGGTCACCGTCCAGGTACCGGTGACGGCGTTTATTACGCCGCGGATTACGTCACGGTCGAAGTCACACGCCTGATCGGCGAAATTAAACAAGACCTGACCGTGCAAACCACCTTGGATAAAAATATGCAGGGCGCAGCGGAGCAAGCGGTAGATACCATTATGCCAGATGCAGCAGCAAAGAATGTCAGCCAAACTGCATTGGTTACCTTGGCACCGGATGGTGGCGTCATGGCGCTGATCGGTGGCAAAGATTATCACGATAGTTCATTCAACCGCGCCTTTCAGGCCAAACGCCAGCCCGGATCATCCTTTAAACCGATCGTTTATTTGGCTGGATTAGAAGCTGGCCTGACGCCAACCACAGAAATCATGGATGCACCGATATCCTTTGGTTCCTGGTCGCCTGCGAATTTTGATGGTAAATATTATGGCAAAGTGCCGATGGCTTTTGCACTGGCTAATTCCCTAAACTCTGTCGCCGTACGCATTTTGGATTTCGCGGGCGTACAACGTGCGGTAGATATTGCGCATGCACTGGGCATCACATCCGATGTGGGTGCGAACCTATCCCTCGCGCTTGGCACCAGCGAAGTTTCTCCCATCGAACTCGCAACCGCTTATAATACGATTGCACAACTCGGCCAGTATCACACGACTTATATTGTTGATCACATTACGAATATAAAAGGCGAAAAACTTTATCAATTCGTTCCGTTTGAAGGTAAACAGGTAGCACCGCAAGATAAGGTTGCAGCGTTGACCATGATGATGACGGGCGTGATAAATTTCGGCACAGGCACAGGCGCGAATATCGGCCGCCCACAGGCTGGTAAAACGGGAACGACGCAGGATTATCATGACGCATGGTTTGCGGGGTTTATACCCCAACTGACTACCGTAGTTTGGATGGGCAATGATGATAATGCAAAAATGCAAAAGGTTACTGGCGGATCATTTCCCGCGCGCCTGTGGGCGAATTATATGAAACGCGTCACCGCCGCGATACCTACCCTCCCTCTCGCCGCCGCCAGTGTGAGTTATGACGATGCGCCCAGCGTACAAACTATCGGCGACGAAATAATCAAATGGAACGAAGCCGCCGTGCCGCCACCGGAGACCAAAGTCCAATCCGGGCAACCTGAAAAAATGGATTTTCAAAAAGTGATTGATGATAATGCGAAAGATGGGGCGTGGTGAGCTTTTCTCATCGGCGCGAAAAAAGTTTTTCAATATCTTTTAGCTTAAGCTCGATATACGTCGGTCTTCCATGATTACATTGCCCGGAATTGGGCGTGGCTTCCATTTCGCGTAACAATGCATTCATCTCTGCTGCGTTCAGGCGGCGCCCGGAACGGACAGAACCATGGCACGCCATAGTCGAAGTAACGTTTTCCAGTTTATTGCGTAATATATCCGTATCATCTGCCTCTCCTGCCAAGGCATCACCCAAATCGCGCAGCAGATTTTGTACATTCACTTCGCCCAGCAGTGCGGGTGTCGTGCGCACCATAATGGCGCTATTGCCGAACGATTCGACGACCAAACCCAGCCGTGCAAGCGGTTCGGTTTGCGCTAACAATGCAGCGCTGGCACTCGCGGATAATTCCACAATTTCAGGGATCAACAACTGCTGTGCGGGCACATCGCCGAATAGTAAATTCTTTTTCATTTTCTCATAAACCAGCCGTTCATGCGCGGCGTGCTGATCTACTATAACCAGGCCATCCACTGTTTGTGCGACAATATAATTTTCATGCACCTGGGCCCGCGCTGCCCCCAAGGGAAACTTTTCTTGATAGGCATCATCTATGTTTTCGTGTACTGGGCCGGCATCATATTGGGCAGATGGCCCATCTTCGAATAATCCAGGCGGTTGATAAAACTGACGCGATAGTTGTGGGCGCGATTGAAAATATTGGAATGCTGCACCAGATAAATGAGTTGAAGTCTGTTGGGACGTATTATGCAAGGTTCGGCGAATAGAACTGACCAGCATATTGCGCACGGCAGTTGCATCGCGGAAGCGCACTTCAGTTTTCGCAGGATGAACATTCACATCAATATCCGCAGGCGGTACGTCCAGCCACAAAACCAATTCCGCATGACGGCCGGATGGTAGTAGATCGCCGTAAGCTCCGCGCATCGCACCAATTAATAATTTATCTTTCACCACCCGATTATTTACAATAAAAAATTGCCGCGCGGCTGTTGCGCGTGAATGTGTCGGCAAAGATACCCAGCCGCACAATTGCAAACCTTCTATTTCAGCTATAACTTCGCGCGCATTGGTAATAAAATTTTCACCCATCACTTGCTGAATACGGGCACGTGCGGGATTTTCTTCCGCCAGGTCTGGCGCAGGATAATTCAGCGCAGCGCGGCCATCTATAGTCAGACGGAGGCCCGCCTGGGGCGCAGCTAGAGCCTGGCGCTCCACTACTTCACGCGCGGCGGCAGCCTCGGCCGCACTACCTTTTAAAAATTTCAACCGTGCAGGCGTAGCGAAAAAAATCTCCCGCACTTCAACACTGGTGCCTGGCGCGCGCGACGCCGCTGCAACCGTCGAAATTTCACCAGCCGTCACAGAAATCATATTCGCAGTACGCGTCGTCTTTTCCCGTGACATAATTTGCAAACGCGCCACTGCACCAATTGCGGCCAAAGCCTCACCGCGAAAACCACGGCCCTGAATATTGGACAAATTTAAATCTGGTAATTTTGATGTGGCATGGCGTTCCACCGCCAGCGCCAAGTTTTCCGCATTCATCCCAATG
>Ga0207695_10000906_pt1 | contig 53378 bp, 50 predicted proteins | sample KBSC54metaG_FD_184354 | JGI IMG/M metagenome (GOLD analysis project Ga0207695, IMG submission 184354) | Corn rhizosphere microbial communities from Kellogg Biological Station, Michigan, USA - KBS C5-4 metaG (SPAdes) (version 2) | ecosystem: Host-associated > Plants > Roots > Rhizosphere > Soil...
CAGGTACCGGGCAACGCGCCCGATCGTGGTGATGCTGACCGCGGTGAGCTCGTGAATCTCCCGATAGGAGACCCCGTCGAGCAGATGCGGCACTACCCGCCATCGATCCACCAGCACCTCCAGCTCCGCTGGCGTGCAGAGGTCGTGCAGGAACGCGGACATCTCCTCCGGGTTCTTTAATGAGAGCAGGGCTTCGCAGAGGCCTAGTTCGGCAGACTCGGCGGGGAGCTGGGGTTCGAGCGATCGACGCTTCATAATGTACTAACGCATTAACACAGTGGATCGGAGTATATGGGGTTTTGTGCGGAGCGGCAAATGGGGGCTGGCTGTAGATTGTTGTGCCTTCCGTGGGGCGTTGACCGCCGGTTCCTTGGCGGACTCATCATCGCCCGCGTGCGAGCGAGTCACCCTCTCTTTGCTAGCCGAAGAGATTTGTAGCCCCTGCCCCCTCCTGCATCGTCATCCGGCGAAGGCCGGGATGACGATGCAGGAGGGATTGCTTGGACGACAAACTCTTCCGGCTAGCAAAGAGAGAGTGACTCAGACCATCACTTCTTCGGCGGCACCAGATGCAACCGCGGCGACGTCCGCGTCTGCGGCGACAGCATCCGCTCAATCTCCGCAGGCACTACCGGCCGCGAATACAGATAACCCTGCGCCTCCAGGCACCCAGCACGCAACAGGAAATCGTGCTGCTCCTGCGTCTCGATACCTTCGGCGATCGTCCCCATGCCCAGGCTCTTGGCGATCGCAAGAATCGCCTCGACGATGGCTACGTCATTGCCCTCGCCCGGCAGGCCGGTGACGAAGGAACGGTCGATCTTCAGGTACTCGATCGATGCCAGCTTCAGATACGCCAGCGACGAATAGCCCGTGCCAAAATCGTCGATCGCTATGCCGATGCCCAGCGAACGCAGGGTGCGCATGGTGTGCTCGGTTTCTTCGCTCTGCCGTAGGATGGTGCTTTCGGTGATCTCGATCAGCAGACGCGCAGCGGTGATGCCGCTGGCATGCAGTGCCTGACGGGCCGCTTCGGCAAACGAAGCGTGGCCGAAGGAGCCGGCTGACACGTTGAACGCAATGCGGATGGGCGGCAGGCGCTGCTGTTCCCATGCGCGAATCTGGTTGCACACCGCCTGCATCACCCAGGCGTCGATGCGGCGGATCAGCCCAAGGCTTTCTGCCAACGGGATGAATTCGTCAGGCATCAGCTCGCCACGATCCGGATGACGCCAGCGCAACAAGGCCTCTGCACCGATGATGCGTCCGGTCCGAAGGTCGATGCTGGGCTGATAGACCAGATAGAACTCGCCGCGCGCCAGGGCCAGGCGCAAATCGGCGCCCAGCAGCAGGCGCTTGCGCGCATCGGCGAGCATCAGCGGGGTATAGAAACGATAGGCGTTGCGCTCTTCCGTCTTTGCCGCATACATCGCAGCGTCGGCGTGGGTAATCAAGGTGATCGGGTTGCTGCCATCGAGCGGATAGCCGGCAATACCGATACTCGCGCTCAGCACGATTTCGTAGTCAACGACCTGTAGTGGTTCTGCCAGGCGCGCCAGCAATCGGTTGGCAAACGGTGCGGCCTCTTCGCGCGTGCGCAAGCCCGTCAGAAGCACGGTGAATTCGTCGCCACCGATACGGCCGGCTACGTCGCCCTCACCTAGCTCGCCGCGGATGCGTTCGGCGACTTTCACCAGCAGATGATCGCCGATGGCATGGCTATAGCTGTCGTTGACCACCTTGAATGCGTCGAGGTCGACGAACAGCACCACCGCGGCACCGTGCTGGCGCGTGGCGATGTCGATGGCTCGTGCACAGTGACGCTGAAACTCGTCGCGATTGGCCAGGCCAGTCAGCGGGTCGTGCGTCGCCAGGTATTCCAGGCGCTGCCGATCGGCCTTGGTCGCAGTGATATCGGTAAATACGGCTACGTAGTGCAGTACCTCACCGTCAGTATCGCGGATCGCGCTGATGCTGAGCCATTCGGGATAGCTACTACCGTCTCTGCGCCGGCTCTGCACTTCGCCGACCCAGCTGCCGCCACCTTCGATGTCCTTCCAGATGCTGTCGGGCAGCGGCTGCCCATTGGGCAGGCAGCGCGTGGCATCGAAGGGGCGGTTATGCATGGCCTGCGCGGAATATCCGGTAATACGCGAATGCGCGGCATTGACGGTGATCACCAGGCGCTTGGCATCGGCAATGATGATGCCTTCGACGACGCTGGCCAGCGCCTCGGCTGCTACGCGACGCTCCTGCTCCATCGCCATGCGTTCGGAAATATCGCGAATGATCGCCTGGCGTACCGAACGCTCGCCCCACGTCGCCAAGCTGCTCTGCGTTTCGACCGGGCGATCCTGGCCATCAGGGCCATGCAGGGCGCTGATCACCGACGCACCAACCAGGCGCGCGCTGCCTGGCACGAACAGGTCGGCAAAACTGCTGCCGACCAGATTGCTCATGTTTCGGCCCATCCATTGCGCAGTAGTGCGATTGACGTCGAGGATGCGTCCGCTGTGCTCATCGACCATCACGATCGCATCGGCTGCACTGTCGAACAGCAGCCGATAACGCTCTTCGGTACCGCGAATATTGACAAGCACGCGCCGCGCCATGCGCAGCCATAACAACGAGGCCAGGCAGGCAGCGAGCAGCACGCCAATGAAAAGCACCCTCCCGAGCCAGGCCGCGCCGTGCGCAATCTCCAGCGAGAAACGGTTTGCACGCGGCTCTATGAACGTATTGAGTTCATTGATGCGTCCGCGCTGACGATCCACTTCGGTGGCCGAGACACCACCGTTCTGATAGCCGTGCTGCAATTCCTCGGCAATGATGCTCAGTTCATTGATGGGCTTGTCGACCGAACGCCAGGCACTCAGCGCTTCGTTCATGTACGGCGCATGGGAGCCGTACTGGAGCATGAAGATCATGCCCGGGATGGCTTCCGGAATGACGCTGCCGCGCAGGAAATCGTCGGTGACCTCCTGGTGGTCGAACTTGCCGCTGTCGATCGCGTCGCGTGCAGCGCGATCGGTCTTGAGAACACCATAGTTTCGCCGGAAACTTTCCAGCGCCTCGGGACGCCCGTCGACCGCATAGTTGTCCAGGTCGATCACAGCCTGCTTCTGTGCCTTCGACCAAATACTCTCGCCGTTGAGGAAACCGGCGAGAGTGACCTGAACTTGTAGCGCCCCCCAGGTCAAGGCAAGCACTAACGCCATGATGCCCGCCAGCGCATAGACCAGCGGCATCAGGCGTCGAGACAACGGTTTTTGCACTACGTCTTGGACGTTACGCATCGCGTCCTGTTTCCATTGTCGTTACACCGCAAACCGACCGATGCGTATCGCCCCTTCACACGATCGTCACGCAGCGGCTTCGCTAACCGCCCACGGATTGCGATGCACATCCATACACCTATCCAACGTGATGCGCATACTTACATAACTGCGCCGCACACATTCCCCAAGATAGGCAGCTTCCGCCGAAGATGGAGACGCCCCAGCCAGCGTACAGACAATCTCCAACGCTTCCCAGGGATGAGTGTCGTCATAGGCGGCATGCAGCTGCAACCACCGCAGGCTCTTGGTCCTGGTCGATGCGGGCATGCTTTCCGCGTAAGCGGTGCTTGCATACACCAATTGGGACCATTCGCCCGTGGCACCCTCCACGGCATAGTTGGTGGCCACCATACCGGCAGCCAGGGGTCCGTGACTGCTGATTTCTTCACACCAGCGTGCAAGCGCTTCAGATCCGTGCGGCGCCTGGCCATTGAGAACCTCCTCCCTGGATACCCCGGCACCCTCGGCCCAACTGAGCCAGTGTTCGGCGTGATTCTGCTCCACTCGAATGTTTCGGACCAGCCAGCGGCGAGCCATATTGTCGCCCGGACTGCGGCCGAAGCGGGTCTTGAGCAGGTTCATGGCCATATAGCCAGGGAACCGCTCGATCACCGGCCACACCCCCACCATGAAATGGCGAGTTCCTGTGGCGCCGAGTTTGCCTTCGCACATGGCCGGCCATATCTCATGGCCGATCACCCCCTGCTTGGCCTCTTCACACTCCATCACCATGTCCTGCGCCCATTGCGGGTAGCTGGACAGTTCCATCAACGGGCCCGTGCGTTCAAAGCGAACGTTCATATTGCTATCTCCTTCCGAGTCGGTAGCAAGAGGCCCTGTCGCCCCTCGCCGGGTTTCCGGTCATAGGGGGTCCTATGCCCGGTCGTACTCCGGCGCCGCTAACGACACCGGAATTCACGTGACCCTTACCCGACAACGAAGGCAGATCAATGTACTTTGTCTGCGTATACATGCGGGAACCGCCGATGGCGGCGCTCCGCATGCGGGCGCCGATCAAAGCATTGGCAGTTTGAGTCCCTGTTCTTTGGCGCACTGGACAGCCGTGTCATAGCCGGCATCGGCGTGACGCATCACACCGGTCGCGGGATCGTTCCAAAGCACGCGGGCGATACGCCGATCAGCTGCTTCGCTGCCGTCACAGACGATCACCACGCCAGAATGCTGCGAATAGCCCATGCCTACGCCACCACCATGGTGCAGGCTGACCCACGTCGCACCACCGGCGGTATTGAGCAGGGCATTGAGTAACGGCCAATCGCTGACAGCATCGCTGCCATCACGCATCGCCTCGGTTTCGCGGTTGGGGCTGGCGACCGAGCCGGAGTCGAGGTGGTCGCGCCCGATGACTACCGGCGCCTTGAGCTCACCCTTGCGAACCATCTCATTGAACGCCAGGCCCAGCTTGTGTCGCTGCCCCAGGCCCACCCAGCAGATGCGCGCCGGCAAACCCTGGAAGCTGATGCGTTCGCGCGCCATGTCCAGCCAGTTGTGCAAATGCGGATCGTCCGGAATCAGCTCCTTTACTTTCTGGTCCGTCTTGTAGATGTCCTCCGGATCGCCGGAGAGCGCCACCCAACGGAACGGCCCCACGCCGCGACAGAACAGCGGCCGTACGAAGGCGGGCACGAAGCCTGGAAAAGCAAATGCGTCAGTACAGCCTTCGTCCTTGGCCATTTGACGGATATTGTTACCATAATCGAAGGTCGGGATGCCCTGCTTGTGAAAAACGAGCATCGCTTCGACATGCTTGCGCATAGCTTGCTTGGCCGCCTTGGCCGTACCCGTAGGGTCGCTCTTGCGGCGCTCGAACCACTCCTCCACCGTCCAACCCGCAGGCAGGTAGCCGTTGACCGGATCGTGCGCGCTGGTCTGGTCGGTGACTGCATCCGGACGAACGCCGCGACGCACCAGTTCCGGCAGCACGTCGGCAGCATTGCCCAGCAACGCCACCGATACGGCCCGGCCCTCGGCGGTGTACCTGGCGATACGCGCCAGGGCATCGTCGAGATCGGTGGCCTGCTCGTCCACGTAACGCGTCTTCAGACGGAAGTCGATGCGGCTCTGCTGGCATTCGATCGTCAGCGACGAGGCCCCTGCCAAACCGGCAGCCAGGGGCTGCGCGCCCCCCATGCCGCCCAGGCCGGCGGTGAGAATCCATTTGCCCTTGAGGCTGCCGCCATAGTGCTGGCGCCCCATCTCGACAAAGGTCTCGTAGGTGCCTTGAACGATGCCCTGCGAACCGATGTAGATCCATGAGCCGGCCGTCATCTGGCCGTACATCATCAGGCCTTTGCGGTCGAGCTCGTTGAAGTGCTCCCAATTGGCCCATGCCGGTACCAGATTGGAATTGGCAATCAATACGCGCGGCGCGTCCACGTGCGTGGGGAATACACCAACCGGCTTACCCGATTGCACCAGCAACGTTTCGTCGTCGTTGAGATCGCGCAAGGCACGCAGGATCGCATCGAAGCACTCCCAGTTGCGCGCAGCGCGACCGATGCCACCGTAGACGACCAGCTCGGCGGGGTTTTCCGCGACCTCAGGGTCGAGATTGTTTTGCAACATGCGGAACGGAGCCTCGCTGAGCCAGCTCTTGCAGGACAATTCGGTACCGCGCGGTGCGCGGATGGTGCGGGTGGTGTCGATACGCGTGGGAGCATTCATACGAACTGGCCTTGGGAACGGCGGAACAGACCGTCGATTATGAACATCGCGGCCGCAAGCTGCCATGTGCACTGCGCCAAAGGGCGGCCCGCCCCCTGCGAACATTGATGTCCGAAAACGGCCAGTATGGATGGCCCGCCGGTGCTAGCCTTGTTTGCATGGATATCCGCCCGCCCCTCTCCGGCAGCCCGGCGCCACTCGATCGGCAGATCTGCGACCAGGCCAGGCTAAGCCGGGACACGCGCTTCGACGGCCTGTTCTTTACGGCCGTCACCAGTACAGGCATCTATTGCCGACCGGTATGCCCGGCGCCCTCGCCCAAGCCGCAGAACATCCGCTATTACTCCACGGCCGCAGCGGCCGCCGCGGATGGTTTTCGCCCGTGCCTGCGCTGCCGACCCGAACTCTCTCCCGGCAACGACAGCTGGCGGCATGGCGACCACGTGGTCGCACGTGCGTTGAAACTGATCGAACATGGCGAACTGGACACCTCGTCGCTGGAGGATCTTGCGCAGCGTGTAGGCGTCGGTTCGCGCCAGCTGCGACGGCTGTTCGTCGACAAGCTCGGCGCACCGCCGATTCATGTGCACACGACGCGGCGTCTGTTGTTCGCCAAGCAATTGCTGACCGAGACGGCCATGCCGATTACCGAGGTCGCGATGGCGTCGGGCTTCGGCAGTTTGCGCCGCTTCAATACCGCATTCCTGCAGGCGAACCGAATGTCGCCACGCGAACTGCGACGGCACCCGCGTGCCGCTCCCGGCGAGGCGCTGGTGCTGCGCATGGGCTATCGGCCACCGTACGACTTTGGCGCGATCCTGGCCTTCCTGCGCGGCCGTGCCCTGCCCGGTGTCGAAGTCGTCGACGAACACAGCTACTCGCGCGTATTCGGCAGCACCGACATGCCCGGCTGGCTGCGCCTCACCGCATGGCCTGGCAATGAGCCTGCGCTGCAACTGCAGCTGCATTGCCCGGAACCGCAACACATGCTGCACGTGGTCGGCCGGTTGCGCCGCATGTTCGACCTGGATGCCGACCCGCAGGCGATCAGTGAAAGCCTGCGCGGCGATCGCCTGCTCAAACCGATGTTGCGCAAGTATCCGGGCCTGCGGCTGCCCGGTGGCTGGGACGGTTTCGAAATTGCCGTGCGCGCCATCCTTGGCCAGCAAGTCTCGGTCGCCGCCGCAAGGACGCTGGCCTCCCGCATCGTGCATCGTTATGGCCTGCCGTTGAATGTCCCCGGCCAGCCCAACCTGGAACGGCTGTTTCCTGGCCCGGAGCAACTGGCCGACGCCGACCTCACCACTATCGGACTTACCCGTGCGCGAGCCGAGACGGTACGCGGCATGGCGCGTGCGATGCTGGAAGGCCGTGTGGATTTTCGAAGCGAGCAATCGCTGGACGAATTCGTCGAACGCTGGGTTGCCCTGCCCGGCATCGGCGAATGGACGGCTCATTACATGGCGATGCGCGCATTGAGTCACCCCGATGCATTCCCGGCAGCCGACCTGATCCTGCGCCGCGCCGCAGCCGATGGCGGCGATGCCTTGAGCACCAAGGCACTGACCGAACGTGCGCAGGGCTGGCGGCCCTGGCGCGCTTATACCGTGATGCACCTGTGGCGCGCCGCAACCGATAGCGCCACGCAAATCAGGAAGGCAACTGCATGAATGGGACAACCATCTACTACGACGACATGCCCAGCCCCGTCGGCCGGCTGCGCCTGGTGGCCGACGGCGACAGACTGCGCCAGGTATGGTTTGAACGCGAACGGCATCCCAAAGCGATGGGCGAGGACTGGGTCCGTAACAGCGATGCCGTGGCATTTGCGCGCCAGCAACTGGAAGAATATTTCGCCGGCACACGCCAGATATTCGATCTGCCGTTGCGGCCACTAGGCACGCCATTTCAATGCGAGGTATGGCAAGCCCTGGCACATATCCCTTACGCCAGCACGATCAGCTATGGGCAGCTCGCGCAGCGCCTTGGCCAGCCATTGGCGGTACGTGCGGTCGGCGCCGCCAATGGGCGCAATCCGTTACCCATCATCCTGCCGTGCCATCGTGTCATTGGTGCCAATGGCAGCCTCACCGGCTTCGGGGGAGGCCTGCCGACCAAACGTTGGCTATTGACGATGGAAGATCAGGTCGCTCATGGGGATCTGTTCGGCGCAGGTACTCGAAGCCGTCTCCACGAAAGTCGGGCGTAAAACTCCAACGCGATGAAAATCCAGCGTGGAGAAATTCAGCTCAAAAAAAACTTAGCGCGAACTGCTTCGAGCGGGAGCAACCGGCGGTGGCGTCGCCGCGTTCTGGTAGCGGTTCAACAGATCCTGCTGCTGCACCCTGGCGCGATCCTGGCTGGCCTTGTCGGCGCTGTCCGTCTGATTCAGTAACGCCGGGTTATTAGCATTGGGCAGCCGGGCGGTGTTCTGAATGCCTTGCTGTATCTGCTGACGCTGCTGCTGTTTCTGCAACTGGTCGTTGATCTGCTGCTGTTGCTGCGCCTGGTAATACTGATACTGCGAAGCAGACGGCGCGATTACCCGAGGCGCGGGAGCGGCAGGCTTCGGCGGCGGTGGCGGCGAAGCGGGCTTGGGGGGAGGCGTCTGCGCAAAGGCCTGGCTCGCGCCGAACATCACCAGACCTGCAAACGTACGCAAGAAATAGCGCCGAAATGAAACGGCGGACTTCGGACCTGCTGTCATCAGACGTGTAATGGTCATATGAGTACGCGATCATGGTGGGATTGTCTGCACCCATCTTACGGATCCGTCTATGAAATTCCTGTTTCGTGCGGCGTTGCTTGCTACTGTGGCATTCAGCGCCGGTTGTGCCGTTTCGCCCGCCGCGCCGCCCGCGAGCACCGCCAGCTCCACCCCCGCCGCGCCAGCCCCACTGCTGCTTATTTCCATCGACGGCTATCGAGCCGACTACTTCGATCGCGGTATCAGCCCCACGCTCGCCATGTTGGCGCAAAGCGGTGTTCACGCGGACGCGATGGAACCTTCGTTTCCGTCCCTGACCTTCCCCAACCATTACACCATCGTCACTGGCCTGCGCCCGGATCACCACGGCATCGTCAACAACACGATGACCGATCCCGCGCTGGGCAACTTTTCGCTGGGTAACCGCGAAGCCGTCGCCGACCGCCGCTGGTGGGACGAAGGCATGCCGCTATGGGAGACCGCGCGCCGCCAGGGCATGAAGAGCGCGACGATGTTCTGGCCGGGTTCCGAATCGGAAATCCAGGGACATCACCCCGATTACTGGAAACCCTACGACGGCAAAGTCACGCCCTCGCAACGCGTCGAACAGATCTTCGCATGGATGGATCTTCCCGCCGGGCAACGGCCAACCTTCCTGACACTGTACTTCGATGCTGTCGACCATGCTGGCCATGAATTCGGCCCGGACACGCCGCAGGTCGATCAGGCCATCCGCGAGACCGATGCCGCGCTTGCCGAACTGGTCGCCGGCCTGAAACAGCGACACCTGCTGGACCGCATCAACATCATCGTCGTCGCCGACCATGGCATGGCAGCCGTGCCCAAGGAAAACAGCATTTTCCTGGACAAGGTATTCCCGGTCGCCGAAGTCGATACGGTCAGCATGGGGGTGCTTGCCGGGTTCAATCCCAAGCCGCATGGCGCCAAGGCGTTCGCACGCATCGAGGCCAAGTTGGAGAAGCCGCAAAAACACATGCAGTGCTGGGACAAATCACGCGTGCCGCAACGCCTGGCCTACGGCAGCAACCCGCGCGTGCCGCAACTGCTCTGCCTGGCCGATGTAGGCTGGCGCATCACCACCACCGAAGCGCTCGCCAAGCGCAAAGGCAAGGTGACGCTGGGCGAACACGGTTACGACAACGCCGACCCGCATATGCGTGCACTGTTCATTGCGCACGGCCCGGCGTTCAAGCAAGGTATTCGCGTCAAGGAATTCCCGAACGTGGACGTCTATCCGCTGATGGCGCACCTGCTCCAGGTTCCGGCCGCTCCCAATGACGGTGACTACGACGCCGTCAAGGACATGCTGAAACCCTAAGCTGTCAGGTTGCTGACCTCGATCAGGTTCTGATCGAGGTCGCGGAAATAGACCGACAAGATTGGTCCCTGGGCGCCGGTACGCCGTACCGGCCCTTCCAGCTTCGCGACACCGCACGCATCCAGATGCGACATGACTTGGTCGATCGGTACGTTCGTCAGAAAGCACAGATCCGCCGAGCCTGGCATGGGGTGCTCGGCTTTCGGCTCGAACTCGTGACGATGTCGATGCAGGTTGATTTTCTGCACGCCGAAGGACAGCGCTTTGCGTCCTTCGCCGAACGTCACCGTTTGCATCCCAAGCACTCGCTCATAGAACGCGCAGCTGGCGTCCACGTCGGCCACGGTCAAGACGAGATGGTCCAGGGATTCGACCTTCATGGCATCGCTCCTTTACTCATGGGCGTGGGCGGCGTCACGACGCCAGAAAGCGGTGCAAGGCGATAGAGTCGCCAGGCGATCAACAGACCGATCAACACCAGTGCGCCGACAAACGCCGCCACGCCGGTCCAACCCTGCGCGGCATAAAACAGGCCGCCGCTGGCGCCGGCGATGCTCGAACCCATGTAGTAGGAAAACAGGTACATCGACGATGCCTGCGCTTTCGATGCACCCGCCCGTCGCCCTACCCAGCTACTGACGATGGAGTGGCCACCGAAAAAACCGAACGTCACCGCAATGATGCCCAGGATCACCAGCCATAACGGATTGGCCAAAGTCAGCGCGGTGCCAAACAGCATCAGCACGAAAGCAGTCCATAGCACCCTGCGTCGCCCCAGCTTGCCGGCGAGATGACCCATCCATGCCGAGCTGAACGTGCCGACCAGATAGACGCTGAAGATAAGCCCGACGACCGCCTGGCTCAGGTTGTACGGGGGCGCGAGAAGTCGGTAGCCAAGATAGTTGTAGACGGTGACGAAAGCGCCCAGCAACACGAACCCTTCGGCAAATAGCCAGGGCAGGCCCGGATCGCGAAACATCGCCGCGAAACGTCCAAACAATGCTTTGGCCGCCCAGGGCCTGGCCTCGAAATGCCGCGATGCAGGCAACGCGCGCCAGAACACCAGCCCCGCTACCAAGCCGATCACACCGACGGCCGCGATGCCGATTCGCCAGCCGAACCATTCGGCAAGCACGCCCGATACCAGTCGCCCGCCCATCCCGCCCACGGCGCTGCCGCTGATATAGAGGCCCATGCCAAGCCCGATCGAATCGACATGCATCTCTTCGCTGAGGTAGGTCATCGCCACCGCGGGCAGGCCGCTCAAGCTCAGGCCCAGCAACGTACGAAGTATCAGCAATTGATGCCAACCGGTCGTACATGCAGAGAGCAACACGAGCACGGCCGAGGCTAACAGGGATGCCACCATGATCGGCTTGCGCCCCCAGCTATCGGACAGGCCGCCGGCAAAAAGCATCGCGATGGCCAGGACACCGGTGGTCAGCGATAGCGACAGTGCACTGGTTGCCGCATCGATCCCGTAGTGCCGGCTGAATTCCGGCATCAACGGCTGTACGCAATAAAGCAGCCCGAACGTCGACAGGCCCGCCGCAAACAGGGCCAGGTTGGTGGCGCGAAAGGCGGGAGTACCGTGACGTATCCAGTCATCCGAATCGATGGTCGCGGGTTTCGAATTCGACAGGTCCATGGTCATAAAGCATAGGCCTATGAGGTGTTTCGATCGATAACGATTAAACAATGGACTTATAGCGATCGGCTATCGACCAATGACTTCGTGCACAGGTACAAGCCTCGGACCGGGAACAGACTACGGTCATTGGTAGTGGGAGACCGGGCTGATGGCTACACAATGGCGGATGATGGCATGCCTTTTCTTCGTAGCCCTGGCCAGCGCGCGAGGCAGCGCGGAAGAGGCACCGGCCACGTTAAGTCAACAGATCGTCAAGATCACACAGGACCTGATGGACGGCATCGGCACCGGTGACAAGGCACTGTGGCAGCGTACGTTGACCGACGATGCGTTGATCGTCGACGAATTCGGGCGCATGCAAAGCAAGCAGGAGATGGTCGATTCATTGCGCCCCTTTCCTGCTGGCTTTTCCGGCAGCATCCAGATACGCCAACCCAAATTGCGCCAGTATGGCGACACGGTCGTCTTGCAGGCCGAAGGCTATGAGCAGGAAACCGTGTTCGGCCAATCACTCGTCGTGCGCTATATCAACTTGATGACTTACGTGAAGCGCGGCGACGAATGGAAGCTGGCCGGCTATGAAGCCGTCACATTGCCAACACCGCCTCCCAAGCTCGATCTCGCGGGGCTAAAGCTCGGTGACTACGTCGGCGTCTATCGATACGCGCCCGACCGCGCATGGACCTTCACTGTGAAGAACGGTGTGCTCGGCTACGTCACCAAGGCGGGACGGCCGTTCATCGCGCTCGATCCGGTCGCCAGGGATGTTTTCATGGGCACCGATGACGAGCGGAACCTACTCGTCTTTCGGCACGACGCGCAGGGACACGTGACCGAACTGATCGAACGACGCAAGTTCAACGACTTGCATCTGCAACGCGAGCGCTGACGGAATTGCGCCACGATGGATGCCCAGCAGTAAAGCCGGCCACCGCATGGCCAGTAAAGAGGAAAGGGTAAAGGGAGAAAGCAAAAGAGCCGCGAGCTGCCGCGTGTCTGCTTTTCCCCTTTACCCTTTACAGCGCCAAAGGCGCGACTTGACAGGCCACACCGTGGCCGACTTTACACGTCCAGAATTTTCCCAAAGTCACTCTACAAACTCGATGGCTTTTCGAGATCCATCGGCAACCGGATGATCACTTCCAGACCGCCGCCTTGCGCATTTCTTGCCTCGATCTCGCCGCCATGGGCCTGCACCACGCGCTGCACAATCGCCAGGCCAAGACCATGGCCTTCCGCGCGCGATGCATTGCTGCCGCGATAGAACGGACGAAACATCAAGCCGAGCTCCTCTTCGGGCACGCCTGGGCCGTGATCGCGGATACTCAGCACGGCCACGCCCTGCCCCAGCTCGACATCGACCACGATCTCGCCCTGTTCGGGGCTGAACTTGATCGCATTGGAAATCAGGTTATCGAGTGCGCGTTCCAGCAGCAGCGGACTTCCCTGAATGGTGATGTCCGTAGCGCCCTTCTGAAGCAGCCTCACCTGCCTTGCCTGTGCGTCCAGCGCGGCAGCATCGATGCGCTCGGCCATCATCGGTACAAGCGCCACCTGCTCCCGCTCCATACCGGGCAATCCGGCTTCAAGCCGCGATAGCGCCAGCATTTCACCGGTCATGCGATCGAGACGCATGATCTCTCGTTCGGCATGCGCAAAATGAGGCGCGGCTTCGGCAGCACTGGCGCTATGCTGGGCAAGATCCATGATCAGATGCAACCGGGCCAGGGGCGAACGCAACTCGTGCGACAGGTCCTGCAATACGCCGCGTTCGTGCGCGATCAGGGTTTCGATGCGTTCGGCCATGCCGTTGAAATCGCGCGACAGCTGACCCAGTTCGTCATGCTTGCCTTTCCATGGCGTGCCCACGCGCGTGGAAAACTCGCCGGCAGCCATGCGCCGCGTCGCATCGCGCAACGCCTCTACCGGTCGCGCCACGCTACGTGCCACCCACCAACCGGCAATGACGATAAACAGCAGCGACAAACCCAACTGCACCGCGAGGAAAATCTGTTGGCGCATACGCGGCGACACACGTGCGCGTGAACTGCTGGTAGCGATCATTTCGCGTACCGTGCCATCGCTGCCGGTGACCTGCTGCACCGCCACGTAGTAGCCGGGCCAGGGCTCAAGCTGAATATCGCGCCCAGCATCCAGCCAGTCGGGCACCTGTGTACGTATCGACGACGGCAGGCGTATTTCTCGCAGCGGCAGGCCGTTTTCGTAAAGCGTGACGTCCACGCCTTCGCGACGCTCCTGCCGCGCCCAGGTCTCGAAACCGTCCTTGCCCCCGGTCTCCAATGCCTGAGTGGCCGACTGCGCGATCGCAGGCCAGTCGATGTCCTGCGCTGAGGAGTATTCGATGAAGCGACGGGTCAGCACGCCACCAAGGAACAGCGCGAGCAAGGTGACGGCGCAGAACGACATCAGCAGCCGCCAGAACAGCGGGCTGCTCAACGGGCTCTTGAAACGCGTCATGCGCGTACTCCGCCGGTCACCAGCACATAGCCCGCGCCGCGCACGGATTCGATACGCAGCGAGGTTTCGTCCGCTTCGGTCAGCTTGTGGCGCAGGCGACTGACATGGACATCGACGCTGCGATCGAAGCGCTCGATCTCGCGCCCCAGCGCGGCGCGCGTCAGCGTTGCCTTGTCGATCACTTCGCCGGTGCGCTGTGCCAGGGTCAACAGCAGCAGGAATTCCGCACCGGTGAGGTTGAGCTCCTGTTCGTTGACATAGGCGCGACGCTCACCGGGCAACAACCGCAACTGACCGATCGTCAATGCGGCGGAGCCTTCCACCGTGTGCCGACGCAATTGCGCACGCACGCGGGCCAGAAGCTCGCGCGGCAGGCAGGGCTTGGAAAGATAGTCGTCCGCGCCGAGCTCAAGCCCGACCACCCGATCGACCGGCTCGCCGCGCGCCGACAACATGATCACCGGCAGGCGATGCTGAAGGCGCAGCTCGCGCAAGGTATCCAGGCCGTTTTGCCCAGGCATCATCACGTCCAGAATCATCAGGTCCGGGCGTGTGGCCGGGTCACGCAGCTGGGCCAGCGCGGACTCGCCATCGTGTACGACATCGACCTGCAGCCCTTCGCGGCGCAGATATTCCGCCAGCAAGGCGCAGAGTTCACGGTCGTCATCGACGATAAGGATTCGGGACATGGGGGAGATGTTAATGGGGAACAGGGAGTGAATTAGATATTGCGATCTTGCGAAACGTCGAAAGCCTAAGCCTTTTCCCCATGCCAGGCCCCGTCTTTACCCATCTTTACGTACCCGCAAAGGTCTTAAACCCCCCGTTGTCGTTCAATATGTTCGCAAGTGAGTCGTCCCCCCAACGGAGCAAACACCATGCGTAAGATTCTTCCCCTGTCGTTCCTCCTCACCGCCGCCCTTGGCTGCTCGGCGCTGGTCTTTGCCGCCCCGCAGGACGGTGGCCCGGCCAGCGGCGGCCCGGGTGGCTGGCACGGCGGCCATCGTGGCCACCACGGCGCGTTCATGGCGTTGAAGAAGCTCAACCTGACTGACGATCAGAAGGCTCAGGTCAAGCAGATCTTCCAGCAGGGCTTCGCCCAGTTGAAGCCGCAGATGCAGTCCGTGCGTCAGCAGCGCGCTGCCTTCGAAGCACTGACCCCGGACTCGGCCGGCTACCAGCAGGCTGCTGCCAGCCTTGCCCAGGCCGAAGCCAGCCTGACCCAGGCTCGCGTGACCCAGGGCGCCACCACGCGTGCCCAGGTCTACAACATCCTGACCAGCGCACAGAAGGCCCAGCTCGCCACCCAGAAGGCCGAGCGTCAGCAGCGCATGCAGCAGTGGAAGCAGCAGCATGCCCAGCAGCAGGCTGCAGGTACCACCCAGTCCGCGCAGTAATCACTGCACGTGACACAGCCGCCGGCTCGCGCCGGCGGCTTTTTTTTGTCTGAATTTGCTGTTTCCGTCTTTTGTCGCGATTTCAACGTGAGGACAATGCCGGCGCCTGCTGCGCGGGCACCCATACCGGCGCCGCATAACCGGCCGGCTTGTCGCCTACGGCAACACCGCCATGAATTCGCGTTTGCTGCGTGTCGCCGAACATGTAGTACGGGAACGGCGTATCGGGCGCACTCGCAGCCGCCAGCCGCTGGCGCAGCTCCTGCGGCAGTTCGAAATCGAGTGCGGCAAGATTGTCGTCAAGTTGCTCCAGCTTGGTCGCGCCGACAATGACCGAACCGACGCCTGGCTGCGTCGCCACCCAGTTCAAGGCGACCTGCGCCATCGGCTTGCCGAAAGCCTTGGCCACCTGCTCCAGCTCGGCGACGATACGCCAGTTGCGTTCGGTGAAACGATCGAAACCGGGCGCACCGGACACCTTCGCCAGGCGACCATCGCCGGTACCGCCGCTCTCGCCCGGGCGATACTTGCCCGACAACAGGCCCATCCCGAGCGGACTCCAGGCGGTGATGCCCATGCCCAGCTGCGTGGCGAGGGCGGTGTACTCGTGCTCGATATGACGCTCGATCAGCGAATACTCCAATTGCAGGTTCACCAGCGGCGTCAGTGCATGTGCCTGCGCCCAGGTCTGGGCACGAGCCGCATACCATGCAGGCACATCGGATAGGCCCGCGTAGCGGATCTTGCCGGCGCGCACCAGGTCGTCCAGCGTTCGCATCACCTCTTCGGCCGGCGTGACACGGTCCCAGGTATGCAGCAGGTACAGGTCGATGTAGTCGGTCTGTAACCGCCGCAGCGAACCCTCCACTGCGCGCATGATGTTCTTGCGGCCGTTGCCGCCGGCATTCGGATTGCCCGGCTGCCCGTTGTAGGTGAACTTGGTCGCCAGCACCACGCGGTCACGCGTGCCACTATCGGCAACAAACTGGCCTAGCAGCGTCTCGCTATGGCCCTCGGTATACATGTCGGCGGTATCGATGAAATTGCCGCCACGCTCCAGGTAGCGATCGAACATCGCGCGGGCGGTTTCCTCGGGTGCACCCCAGCCCCACTGGTCGCCGAACGTCATGGCGCCTAATGAGAGGCGGCTCACGCGCAAACCGGACTGGCCGAGGGTGTAGTACTGATCGAGCGACATGGCGGACTCCTCAAGGGGTGAAAGGGGCGGCTTGGCCACCGACTTGAGGCTGAGTCTGCGCCTTGCTATTCATTTGAAAAATAGGCATCTTCTTGATGCTTTGTTTAGATGAGCTAATTAATGCGCGACGAGCACGCGGCCGCCTTGCGGGCTTTCCGGCTGATCGCCCGGCATGGGAGCTTTACCCGTGCGGCCGCGGAATTGGAGGTCACGCCATCCGCATTGAGCCAGACGCTCAAACAACTCGAAGCAAGCGTCGGTGTGCGACTGCTGCATCGGACCACCCGGCAGGTCGGCCTCACTGAAGCAGGCACCGATTTCCTGGCGCGCATCACGCCCGCACTGAATGAAATCGACGCAGCCATGGAAGCACTGCGCCAGCACGGCGAACGCCCCGCCGGCACCTTGCGCGTAACCATGCCGCAGAACCTGCTCGACTGGCTGATCGGACCGGTGCTGATGGAATTCCTGCGCACCTATCCCGATATCAAACTGGAGGTGCTGTGTGACAGCCGCCTGGTCGATCTGGTAGCCGAAGGTTTTGATGTCGGTATTCGACTGGGCGAGCGCCTTGCGCGCGACGTGGTTGCCGTGCCCCTAGGCGACAAAGTACGCGCCGTCGTCATCGGTTCGCCCGCGTACTTCGCAAGGCACGGCAGACCGCAGCATCCGCGCGACCTGGAAAAACATGCATGCGTACGCTACCGCTACGTCGGCAGCGGAGCGATCTATCGCTGGGAGTTTGCCCACCGCAGTGGTGCATCGCGCGGGCAATGGTTCGATATGGATGTCGATGGGCCGATCACGACCAACGAACCGGCGATCGGCGTCCATGCCGCTCTCGAAGGCCTTGCATTGATGCATGCAGTGGAACCGATGGTGCGTCAATCCATTGCGCAAGGCGACCTGGAAACGGTGCTCGATCCTTGGCTACCGCCTTTCGACGGCTTCTATCTCTACTATCCAAGCCGTTTCCAGGTGCCGCCAAAACTACGCGTATTTATCGATTTTCTACGTGAACGATTAGCCAACAAACTTTAGTTGGCTTAGCGGTAGCGGCCCTCGACCCATACATGGCCCGGTGCCCAATAGCCCGGTACCCAGACACGCTCATAGTGCGGATGACGCGGTGCCACCACTACGCATCCTGTCAACGCAGCGGTGCTGGCAAACAAAGTGGCAGCGCTAAGGCAGATCATCATCAAACGACGCATGGGTGCGTTCCTCCTCGTGGACTCACGACGGAAAACGCGATCGTTCGAACTCGCGATGACACGCACGACCTGGCGTCGATAACTTCCGTTCATGCCAAGTACCTGCGATCGCTGTACACGCATTCAGGTGGCGGCAAGCTGCTCCACGACGCTGCGGTAGCGCGCCGCAATGCCCGCTTCGTCACGATGATGAAAATCGCGCACCACCCACTGCCCGCCCACGAGCACATCGCGCACCAGCGACGCGTTGCCGGCAAACAGAAAGCTGTCCATCAAGGCATCGCTCGAACGCGCGGCAAGTTGCGGGGCCGCATCGTCCAGTACGATCAGGTCGGCGCGTGCGCCTTCGCGCAATTGGCCGATCGGCAAGCCCGCGGCACGTGCACCGCCTTGCAACGCAGCGCGCCACAAGGTTTCGCCCACGCTATCGCGTTCCTTGCGCGCGGCAATATTGCGATGACGCGTCGCCAGGCGCTGGCCGTACTCGAGCCACCGCAGTTCTTCCACCGGCGACACCGAAATATGCGAGTCCGAACCGATGCCGAGCACGCCATGCGCATCCAGGTAATCGGACAACGGGAACAAGCCGTCACCGAGATTGGCCTCGGTGGTCGGGCACAAGCCCGCTACCGCTCCGCTTCGTGCGATCTGCCGTACTTCGCGGTCCTCGACATGCGTCGCGTGCACCAGGCACCAGCGCGCATCGACGTCGGCGTGGTCAAACAACCATTCCACTGGCCGTGCGCCACGCGTGGCCAGGCAGTCCTGCACTTCGCCGATCTGTTCGGCGATGTGAATATGGATCGGCATACCCTGCGTCAGCTTGGCCGCGAGTACCTCACGCATGGCCTCTTCCGGGACTGCACGCAAGGAATGCAAGGCCACACCAATGCGAAGATCACCGCGCTCATGCCGCTGCAGTGTTTCCAGCAGGCGCAGGTAGGCGTTCACATCGTGGCCGAAACGGCGCTGGCGTGCAGTCAACGCACGGCCATCGAAGCCGCCGCTCATGTAGAGCACCGGTAACAAGGTCAATGCGATGCCTGCCTCGCGCGCCGCTTCGATCAAGGCCAGCGACATCGCCTCGGGCTGTGCGTACGGCGTGCCGTCGGGGCGATGATGCAGGTACTGGAACTCGCAGACCTGGGTGTAGCCCGCCTTGAGCATTTCTACATAGAGCTGCGCGGCAATCGCCTTGAGCTGTTCCGGCCCAATCGCGGCGGCGAAGGCGTACATGGTTTCGCGCCAGGTCCAGAAGCTGTCGTCACTGCGGCCCTTGCGCTCGGCCAGGCCAGCCATGGCACGCTGGAACGCATGCGAATGAAGGTTGGGCATACCCGGTAGCACCCAGCCGCCCAGCCGCTCCGCGGGGCCGTCGGTAGGAGCCAGGTGCCCACTGGCATCGACCGCCACCACGCCGTCGCTGCTCCATCCATCGGCCAGCCAGAGCTGATCGGCGCGGTAATTGCGAGGGCGGTCGGTATCGGTCATAGCGAGGACTCGGAGGGGATCGCGGGCAGTTTAGATGAACTGTGCAGCTTCGCGTTCCTCACGTTCACGCCGTTTCATCCATAATTAAGCGCATGGCCAAGAAACCCCCCGAGCACACTCCCAGGCTGCTGGTGCGCCAAGCCGTTCCCGCCGACGTTCCCGCCCTGGTCGACCTGACCGCCCGCGTCTATACGCCCGAATGGGGCCATTCGGAGGAGATGCTTCGCTCGCAGCAGACGCATTTTCCAGAAGGCCAGTTCGTGGTCGAGTACGAGGGACGCCTGGTCGGCTACTGCGCCACTTTTCGCATCGACGAAGCGACTGCGCTGGCGCCGCATACGTGGATGCAGATCACCGGCGGCGGCATGGCTTCGCGGCACAAGGCCGACGGTAACTGGCTGTACGGCATGGAAGTGGTGGTGCATCCGGATTTTCGCGGCATGCGGATCGGCCAGCGTTTGTACCAGGCACGCAAACGGCTGTGCACGGACCTGAAGCTGCGCGGCATCGTGTTCGGTGGCCGCATTCCCGGGCTGGCACGCAATATCCAGCGTTACGGCAGCGCCGAGGGCTACGTCCAGGCCGTGCTCGAAGGCAAGCGCCGCGACCTGACCTTGAGTTTTCAGCTCAATAACGAATTCCAGGTCATCGGCCTGCTGCGCGGCTACGTACCATCCGACTACGACTCGCTCGGCTACGCGGTGCATCTGGTATGGCGCAATCCGCGCCTGCTCAATCATCCGGATACGCCGTCAATCCCCACCCCGCAGCGCCTGCCCGATTCCGTGCGCGTCGCTTCGGTGCAGTACCAGCAGCGGCGGATCAAGTCGTTTGAAGAATTCGCCACGCAAGTGGAGTACTTCACCGACATTGCCGCGGACTACAACGCCGACTTTGTTACCTTTCCCGAGCTGATCACGCTGCAGTTGTTGTCGATCGAAAACGAAGAGTTGTCGGCAGTCGCGGCGATTCGCAAGCTGAGCCACTACACCCCACAGGTGAAGGAGCTCTTTACGCGTCTGGCGGTGCACTACAACATCAACATCATCGCCGGCTCGCATCCAACCGAGCAGGCCAACGGCGACATCCACAATGTGTGCTACGTGTGCCTGCGCGACGGTTCGCTGCACGAGCGCGAAAAGCTGCATCCGACACCAAGCGAACGCACGGTGTGGAACATCACCGGCGGCGATACCGCGGCGACCATCCAGACCGATTGCGGGCCGATCGGCGTGATGATCTGCTACGACTCCGAGTTCCCCGAAGTCGCACGGCATCTGACGGACCAGGGCGCCTTGATCCTTTTCGTACCCTTTTGTACGGACGTGCGCGAAGGCTACCTGCGCGTGCGCTACTGCTCGCAGGCACGCGCCATCGAGAATCAGTGCTATGTGGTGTTGTCGGGCAACGTCGGCAACCTGCCTGGCGTCAATAATTTCGACATCCAGTACGGGCAAAGCTGCATTCTCACCCCGAGCGATTTCCCGTTCGCACGCGATGGCGTCGCAGCCGACTCCACGCCGAACATCGAGACGGTACTGTTTGCCGATCTCAGCCTGGAAAACCTGGCCCGCGCGCGCAACTCGGGCGCGGTGCAGAATCTCAAGGACCGTCGCTTCGACCTTTACGAGACCCGCTGGACACGCAAGCCGGACATCAATAAATGAATGAGCAGGAATCGCACGGCGAACAACCCGTGCGAGCACCCCAAGGACGACTGCAACGGCTCGCTGCCAGCAACGATCTTTTTTCGCCGGTGCAATGGCGCCGCCGTATTCTTTTCTGGAGCGGAGCGATATTGGTCGGCCTAGCGGCGGTAGGTTTTGCGCAGGCCGCCGACTATGCATTCGATCTTTTTCATAAGGTCGTTACGCACAACCGCTTCTGGGCCTTCCTGATTACGCCCACAACGTTCGCGGTATTGGCATGGCTGACGGCCGGGGCACTCAAGCCAACGCGCGGTTCGGGCATTCCGCAGGCCATCGCGGCGCTGAAGGTCGAAGACGAAGGCTTTCGCAACAACCTGCTCAGCCTGCGTGTGGCGATAGGCAAGATGGCGCTGACGCTGGCTGCATTGCTTGGTGGTGCATCGGTCGGCCGCGAGGGTCCGACGGTGCACGTCGGTGCAGGCTTGCTGTACTCGCTCGGGCGCCGTTTTGGTTTTGCCGAACCTGCCGCCGTGGGGCGCTTCATCCTGGCCGGCTCGGCGGCCGGCCTGGCTGCGGCATTCAATACGCCACTTGCCGGCGTGGTGTTCGCGATCGAAGAAATGAGCGGCGCCTTCGAGCACCGTATCAGCGGCATCCTGCTTACCGCCGTCATCATTTCCGGCGTCGTATCGCTGGGCATCCTTGGCAATTACGCTTACTTCGGCCAGTTCAATATCAGCCTCCCCCTGGGCGAAGCGTGGTGGGCCGTGCTGGCCACCGGCATCGTCTGCGGCCTGGCCGGAGGGCTGTTCGCGCGCCTGATCCTGCCCAGCGACAAGGGTTTTCGTGGCGTGGTGGGCCGCTTGCGTGCACGTCAACCAGTCATGTTTGCCGCAGCCTGCGGCCTTGCCCTGGTGCTGCTCAGCCAACTGACACATACCGGTTTGTACGGTACCGGTTACGCACAGGCCAAGGGCCTGCTCGAAGGGCATTCGGATACGGTCGCGGGTTTTGGCGCGCTGAAGTTTCTCGGCAACATCGCTTCGTATTGGGCCGGGATTCCCGGTGGCATCTTTTCGCCCGCGCTGGCCGTCGGCGCAGGTCTTGGCAACAATATCGCGGCGCTGATGCCCGGCGTGGATCCTGCCTCGGTCATCCTGCTGGCGATGGCTGCCTACCTTTCCGGTGTTACGCAAGCACCGTTGACGGCGACGGTCATTTCCATGGAACTGACCGCCAATCAACAGATGGCCCTGCCGATCATGGCCACCTGCCTGCTCGCTCGCGCCACCTCGACCCTGGTATGCCGCAAACCGGTGTACAAGGCCCTGGCGGATAAATTGATTCACGATTTCGAACAACGCAAAGTGGCTGAGGCAACACAAGCCGACACCGCGGTAGACGTCACACATACAGAGCCAACGAAGCCGACACCATGACCTGGGATACCTTGCTGCTCAATGGCGAACTGGCCACGTTCGCGAACGGTGCACCCTATGGCCTGATCTCCGACGGAGCCATCGCCCTGGAGAATGGCAAGATCGCCTGGGTAGGCCAACGCGCCGACCTGCCCACGAATATCCAGGCGAGGGACACCATCGATCTCGACGGCGCACTGGTGACCCCCGGACTCATCGACTGCCATACGCACCTGGTATTCGGCGGCGATCGTGCGCATGAATTCGACCTGCGCCTCAATGGCGCTACCTACGAAGAAATCGCCCGCGCCGGTGGCGGCATTGCATCGACGGTCAACGCTACGCGTGCTGCTGACGAAGCGGAGCTGTTTGCGCAATCCCTGCCCCGTGCACGTGCCCTGCTGGCCGACGGCGTCACCACACTTGAGATCAAATCCGGCTATGGGCTGGAACTGGAAACCGAGCGTCGCATGCTGCAGGTCGCACGACGTATCGGCAGCGAACTCGACATCGACGTACGCACCACGTTTCTTGGCCTGCATGCATTGCCTGCATCGCATAAAGACCAGCGGGACGCTTATGTGAGCGCCGTGTGCGATCAGATGCTGCCCGCGCTCGCTGCAGAAGGCCTAGTCGATGCCGTCGATGCGTTCTGCGAAAACATCGGCTTCACCCCATCGGAAACGCAACGTGTCTTTGAACGCGCCAAATCACTTGGCCTGCCCGTGAAGTTGCATGCCGAGCAACTCTCCGACCTCGATGGCGCTGCCCTGGTCGCCGAATATGGCGGGCTTTCGGCCGATCACCTGGAATACCTGAGCGACAGTGGCGTTGCGGCCATGGCTGCGGCGGGCACCGTCGCCGTGCTTTTACCTGGCGCCTTTTATGTTCTACGTGAAACCCAACTACCGCCCATGTCGGCATTGCGCGCGCAGCAAGTGCCGATGGCGATTGCCACCGACTGCAATCCAGGTACCTCGCCACTGTTATCCCTGCGGCTTGCCGCCAGCATGGCCTGCACGTTGTTCCGCCTTACACCCGAGGAAGCCTTGCGTGGCGTTACCGTCAACGCGGCAAAGGCGCTCGGCCTTGACGATCGAGGCCTATTGGCCGCAGGCAAGCGTGCCGACCTGGTTGTGTGGAACGTAAAGCGTCCCGCCGAACTTTGCTACTGGATCGCCGGTGCATTGACGCGAACCGTCTATGTTGCGGGGCAAGTCGTCGGACACCGATAGCCAGTGCTTGCCATCGATCCGCGTGGCGCAAAAAGCGGAATACTCATTCCGCATTGATGGGCTTCCTCGCTGACAGCGACGAGTCATGTCCATCAAAGTGTCTCGAATGCGCGTGCAATCCACGACAACTGGTACACCACGCTTGCCACGGCAAACGTGCCGTGAAACCAGGTCCGGCGAGTGCTTATCGCCACCAGGCACAGCACGACGTAGCTGATATTTCTAATGGGGTACTCCACGCCGAAGCTGTGCAGATACGCCCCGCCCTTGATGGCCGTGTCGACATAGTCGACGACGTAGACCACCGCCATGACGGCAAAGAACCAGCCCTTGCGCGAGTAGAAATACTCGCGATAGCCGGCATAGTCGTCCAGTTGTTCGGGAAGAATCAGGGCACACAGCAGATAAAGCAGCAGCGCGTAGATCACCACGAACAGGTAGAGGTTGAAATTCCAGGCATGGATCGCTGCAAGATGAAATTCCCACCACCAGAAGTGCAGCAGGAACAGAAACATCGAGAACACCCAGACCAGGTGGATCCAGTAGATCCGTACCGTGGTGGGATGCACCACGATGCGCGCGATATGGCGTAGGAGATGGGTCATTCCCAGGCCGACCACCATCCCCAACAACACGCGGACATGCAGATAGATGTCGCCCGTCGGCGGCTGCCACTGATCCATGCGCTCCCTCCCATCGCTCTGGCGATGACGCATGCAAACCTAGCATCAAGGGCGCGTTAGATTCGTGCAGGCAAAAAAAAGCCCCCGATGACGGGGGCTCTTGGGCCGAGTCGGATGACTCAGGCCGACTTCTTCTTCGGCGCGGCCTTCTTGGCGGCGGCCGGCTTGGTCACGGTGTCCTTCGTGCCGACGACAGCCGGCTGGGCGCTGTGCAAGCGGCTGTTGCCGTAGCTGCCACGATAGGTCTTGCCGCGACGGGTCCTACGATCGCCCTTACCCATGGGGAAACTCCTGATATATATGAAAGTGACGGCCAAACATCGTATCAGTGCCGGCCCAAAGCGCAAGGGTCAGCCTGAACAGCCCAAGGGAACCCTGGGGTGTTCAGGAGGAATCCGGGGGCGTTCCGGAGAGATCTAGCGGTGGCCGTGGCCTGCGCAACCCAGCGGTTCGTCCGGGCACGGGCCTGGATCGATCTGCACGGTGACATGCTGAATACCGAAACGTTCGTTCAGCACATCCTTGATGACTTTCAGCGCCTGCGCACTTTGGCCATCCTCGTGCACCTCTGCATGCAAGGTCGCCATGCGCGAGCCGGAGGCCAGCTGCCAGACGTGAACATGGTGCACGTCGCGGATCGATACATCGGAGGTACGCAGGGTTTCGGTGATTTCGGCGGTGTCCATGCCCTCGGGCACGCCCTCGAGCAGGATATGCGCCGAGCGCCGCAAGAGCCCCCATGCGCTGCCCAGTATCAGCAGAGAGACCAGCAACGAAAGCGCCGGATCGGCCCAGTTCCAACCCATCCAGCGCACCGCCAAAGCGGCAAGCACTGCGGCCACCGAACCGAGCAGATCGCCGAGCACGTGCAAGGTGGCGCCCGCCAGATTGACGTCGTCGTGGGCATGTCCATGCAGTGTACGCAGCACCACGACATTGACGACCAGGCCAATCAAGGCAACCACCAGCATGACGCCGGAAAGAATCTCGCCGGGATGGAACAGGCGCATGATGGCTTCGTAAGCGATGAAAGCTACCAGCACGAACTGCGTCAGCGCGTTGACGAAACCGGCCAATACTTCCAGCCGTCCATAACCATAAGTGCGCCGCGCGTCGGCCGGACGCTTGGCGAGCCATGCACCGACGACGGCAAGCAACAGCGCAAGCGAATCGACCAGCATATGGCCCGCATCGGCCAATAGCGCGAGCGAACCTGACCAGAAGCCACCAAAGGCCTCGGCCACCATCATCAGAGTCGTCAGGACAAAGGCAAACAGCAATTTGCGCTCGCGACCTGTACCGGCAACGGCGGGGTGGTCATGATCGTGATCATGCCCGTGGCGCGCATGATCGTCGTGATCGTGATCGTGCGAATGCGCATGTGCGTGTACGGATTTCATAGCTGCGAATGCTAGGTAGCTAGTACGTCGTTACACAATCACGACGCGACAGACGCTACGACAGCGTCAGTGCGCATGGCCTTCATGCGCATGCCCTAGCCGGCGATCGATGCGCAGATTGACGAAGTGCCCTGCTGCCACCAGGAAGCCACCGCAGGTCACCATTACGCTGTGCAGCATGATCGAGTAATTCTCGGCAAAGGTGACGCCGACAACCAGCAGGATCAGCCCAGGCAGCGCCAGCAATAACGGCAGCGGCCGACGATGGCGGCGATAACCGTTGCCCAGAGCGAACATGGCCAGGGCACTGGCAAACAACACAAAGCCCCGCTCGAACTCATGGCTACCCAGGAAACTGAGGCCAATCAACGGTAGGAAAGCGAGCACGAACGGCAATGCCGCACAGTGGATCGCACATAGAAACGAAGCCGCTGCACCAAGGCGATCGGCGATTGACCACAACCGGGATTTGCTTTCTTGCTCGGAGTCCATCGGGGATTTGGCAACTGGAGCAGTAGGGGATGACCGATATGTTATATAGTAACAACACGGAAAGCTATAGCTGCTGACGCTACCGCACAGGGGCGGTCCCGTCGACCGGGGTAGTACGCGAAAACTCGATGAACGCCTTCAAGGCGGCAGGCAGCTGACGACGGCTGGGATAGTAGAGAAACAGGCCCGGGTGGTAGGGGCACCAGTCCTCCAGCACGCGAACCAGACGTCCAGCGGCGATTGCCGGTTCCACCAGGCCGGCAAAGACGAAAGCCATGCCGACACCGGTCAAGGCTGCGTCGACGCACAATTCCATCGTGCCAAGAGTCAACGGCCCCTCGACCTGTACATCCAGGGCTACTCCACCCCGTTCGAATTCCCATCGATACAACGTGCCGCTGGGAAAGCGCTGGCGAATGCAGGGCATGTGACGTAGATCATGTGGCGTGCGCGGTATGGCGTGCTGCTCGAAATACTCTGGCGTGGCCACGACTGCCGATCGGATGCGCGGTCCCAGCGGCACGGCGACCATGTCGGCATCGATACTTTCGCCAAAACGCACCCCTGCATCGAAGCCCGAGGACACCATGTCGACCAGCGAATCGTCGGCCACGATCTCGATGGAAACCTGTGGATACTCGGCGACAAACCTTGCCGCCAGCGGTAGCAATGCCAACCGTGCCGAGGTGAGAGCCGCCGTGAAGCGGAGGCTGCCGGTTGGCTTGCCACGGAAATCGTTGAGGTCTTCCAACGCGTCGTCGATATCACGGAACGCAGGTTTGATCCGCGCGTAGAGGCGCTCGCCTGCCGCCGTGAGGGCAACGCTGCGCGTGGTTCGATTGAACAGGCGCAGCCCCAATCGCTCTTCCATCCCGCGCAAGGTGTGGCTGAGCGCCGACGGCGAAACACCCAGCTCCACAGCAGCCTTGCTCAGGCTCAGGTGGTTGGCGATGGCGATGAAGCTCATCAGTTCGGCGGGCTTGATCGACTTCATTTGTGAAAATCACTCACAAAGTCATGAAATATTTTGCGGATTATCACACAAGTCCCCGGCAACTAGATTGGCCGCACTTCAACTCACCTGGGATCATCCTTATGCGTACCTGGTTTATTACTGGCGCCGGCCGTGGCTTTGGTGCCCTGATCGCTGCCGAAGCGCTGGCTCAAGGCGACAATGTCGTGGCGACCACCCGCGACCCTTCCGCTCTCGCCCTGCAATACCACGACAACCCGCGCCTGCTGGCGCTCAAGCTTGACGTCACCGACGAAGCGCAGGCCCTTGATGCCGCGGCGCAAGCGGTCAAGCGCTTTGGTCGCATCGACGTATTGGTGAACAACGCAGGCTACGGCCTGCTCGGCGCGGTCGAAGAAGCCGACGCCCACGAAGTCGTGCGTCAATTCCAGACTAATGTCTTCGGCCTGCTGGCGGTGACCCGCGCAGTGCTGCCGCATTTGCGCCGTCAACGATCCGGCCATGTGATCAATATCTCCTCGATCGGCGGCTATAGCGCCTATCCGGGCTGGGGCGTCTACGGCTCAACCAAGTTCGCGATCGAGGGGCTGAGCGAAGCGATGGCCCAGGAGCTGGCCCCGGTCGGCGTAAAGGTCACCGTTGTAGAGCCCGGCTTTTTCCGCACGGATTTCCTCGATGCCACATCGCTTGTCAGTACCACGCAGGTCATCGACGACTACGACGACACCGTCGGCGCCATGCGTCGCTTTGCCAAGGATGCCAATCACGCCCAACCGGGAAATCCGGCCAGGCTCGCCAAGGCTATCTTGCAACTGGTCGAAGCACAGAACCCGCCACTGCGCCTGCCACTGGGCAGCGACACAGTGCAGCGCATCGAGGAGAAACATCGGTTTGTCGCGGCCGAACTGGCGCAGTGGCGTGAGCTTGCGGTATCGACCGACTTCTAATGGCCGCCATAAAAAAAAAGGCGCGATGCCAGACATCGCGCCTTTTCTTGGTGTCGCTAAGGAAACTCGTCAGCTCTTGCGGCAATCCTTGCATACGCCGTGAACTTCAAGCGTCTGCGCCTGTGAACGGAAACCGAAAGCCTTGGCCTGTGCGTCGATCAGTTCGGCCACGCGCTCGTCGCAGACTTCCTGTGCGCTTGAGCAGACGTCGCAGATAAGGAACGGCACTTGATGCGCCTCGGCCGGATGATGGCAGGACACGAAGGCGTTGATCGATTCGAGCTTGTGAATGAACTGGTGTTCAAGCAGGAAATCGAGCGCGCGGTACACCGTCGGCGGCGCGGCATTGCCGTGGCGCTCGCGCAGTTGATCAAGCAGGTCATACGCCTTGATCGGCTTGCCCGCTGCCGCGATCAATTCGAGTACTTCCTTGCGTAGCGGCGTCAGACGCAGCCCACGCTCCTCGCTCGCCTCTTCGACGGCACGCACAAAGCCGGCCGGATCATCATGGTGATGATGGTCGTGGCTGTGGGTTTTATTGGTAGCGCTGTGAGTCAATGCATTCACCTCGGCGCAGATCATAGCACCGGCGGTTATAAGGGCTCGTTAGCTGCCTTTTGGGCGCAGCGGAGGCGGCTCCACGCGCTTCTTGACCGGTCGCAACACCACCACCCAGCCGATCGGGCCCAGCAAGGCCGCCAGCCAGACACCCTCCCATAGCCGGCCACGCCACCAGCCCAGAATCGCCCCGACGACCACAAAGGCCACGGTCCACCAGACCAGCGAAACCCATGGCACCAGATGCATCAGGTTGAGGAAGATCTGCCAGAACGCACCGGGATCGTCGGGGTCGACGCCCTGCATCGCCTGGCGCAGCAACTCATCCATGCAGCGCCTCGCCCGATCCGTGTCGTACGAGGCGCCATGAATGCATCGCGATCAGCCCCTTGCCTTGGCGATTGCCGTATCGATGCGCGCGAGCGCTTCGTCGCGGCCGGCGAGATAGACCGTGTGATCGATCGACGGCGAGACCTGCGTACCGGTCATCGCCACCCGCAGCGGCTGGGCGATCTTGCCCATGCCAAGGGCCAGTGACGCGGCAACCTGCTCGACCACGCCGTGGATCGCCGCAGGCGTCCACTCGGTCAACGCGAGCAGGCCGGCACGTGTCGCTTCCAGTACGCCGATGGCGCTATCGTTCTGCAGATGCTTGGTCACCGCCTTGTCATCCCATTCGACGATCGGGCCGTACCAGATCTTCGCGCGTTCGGTCATTTCTTTGAGCGTCTGCACGCGATCGCGCAGTGCCACGATGACGTCGGCCGGTGCCGGGCCCTTGCTGAAATCGATGCCTGCACGCTCAAGATGCCAGGTGAACTCCGGCACGATCGATTCGGGCGTATCGGTCTTCAGATAATGCTGGTTGAGCCAGGCGAGCTTTTCGACGTCGAAGCGCGATGCGGCTTTATTGACGTCGCCGATATCGAACAGCCTGACCATTTCCTCGCGCGAGAAGATTTCCTGGTCGCCATGCGACCAGCCCAGACGCACCAGGTAGTTGAGCAGCGCGTGCGGCAGGAAGCCGGCGTCGCGGTACTCCATTACGCTGACAGAATTGGTGCGCTTGGACAGCTTCTTGCCTTCCTGGTCGAGAATCATCGGCAGGTGCGCGAACTCCGGCACGGCGGCGCCGAGCGCGTGATAGATATTGATCTGGCGCGGCGTGTTGTTGACATGGTCGTCGCCACGGATCACCTCGGTGATGCCCATGTCGATATCGTCGACGACCACGGCAAAGTTATAGGTGGGCCAGCCGTCCGAGCGGAAGATCACCAGGTCGTCGAGCTCGGCATTGGCCCACTCCACGCGCCCCTTGACCTTGTCGTCGAACACCACCGTGCCTTCGAGGGGGTTCTTGAAACGAATGACGCGATTGGGGTCGTCACGCAGAGGCTCGTTACGGTCGCGGTAATAACCGTTGTAGCGCGGCTTCTCACCACGAGCCATGGCCGCTTCGCGCATCGCCTCGATCTCGTCTTTACTTTCGTAGGCGTAATAAGCTTTACCGGCAGCGAGCAGTTCATCGGCAACCTGCTTGTAGCGGGCCAGGCGATGGGTCTGATAGATCGGCGCTTCGTCCGCATCCAGCTCCAGCCAGTGCATCGCGTCGAGAATCGCCTTGACGGCCTCGTCCGTCGACCGCTCGCGGTCGGTATCCTCGATGCGCAGCACGAACTGGCCGCCGCGGCGGCGCGCTTCCAGCCAGCAATACAGGGCGGTGCGTGCGCCCCCGATGTGCAGGAAGCCGGTGGGACTAGGGGCAAAGCGGGTGCGTACGGTCATTAGGATATCTATGGGGAGCACAAGGTGAATTGTGGATTTTAACGGATATGGCCGCGTTCTCCGCAGCCAACTGGCGATCATTGCGGCGCTATGCCTCGCCACGCCAGCCCGGGCCGATGACCAGCCCAGCTACGACCGGCCCGGCTATGGCTTCGCGCCCAGCGCCACACCCAGCGGCAGCGTCATTTATGAGCAGGGTCTGCCGACCTGGACGCTGAACCACGATGACGGCGTGCGCAGCAGCCAGTACACCACCGACAGCCTGCTGCGCATCGGCTTGGGAGCCAACCTGGAGCTGCAGCTGGGCAGCTCGCCGTTCAATCGGCTGAGTGAGCGCACCCAGGGCGTGTCGCAGGTGAGCTACGGCCATGGCGACAGCTCGCTGGGCCTGAAGCTTGGTCTACCCTCCTCCGACCCGAATTGGACCTGGGCCATGTTGGGCACGGTCGAATTCACCGATGGCGCGCGCGATATCCGCAACGACCGTCGTCAGTACACGCTGGGGCTTGCGGTGCAACAACAGCTGGACGACAAGCAACAGTGGAGTTATTTCGCGCAGGCCCAGCAGATGGGCGGCCAGAGCAACTTCATCGCCGCCGCCGACTACAACTACGCGATCACCAAGGCCTGGGGCGTATACGGCGAAATTGCAGGATTGCATGGGGACGGACAGAACGGCATGCAGATCGGCAACGGCTTCACCTGGTTGCCCAGTCCACGCCTGCAGTTCGACATTTCATGGCGTCGACGCATCGCCGGGCATGCCAACGATTGGGAAGGAGGACTGGGGATGGCGATTTATTTCGGCCCTTAGCGGGCAAGCGAGGCGGTAAACCCATCCACGATCATCCGCACGCCACGCTCGAAGCGTTCGTCGTAGCCATCGAAAAGATCCGGACCGATGCTGCGGGTAAGCGGAAAGCGTTCGGCATCCACCCGCTGCTCGCGCGCTTGGAGCGCATAACGCGGGTCACGCTCGCCAGTAGGCGACAACACCGCCTGCTGCTCCAGCGTAAAGCCGATCACATAGCTGTAAAGCGTACCCAGGCAGGCGGTCGCGTCCGAGGGCGTTATGCCCTGCGCCTGGAAGGCCTCCAGAATGAACTCCATCGGCTGATACAGGCTACCGTCGCGCATGTGCGAGCCACCGACCATGCGTGCTCCATCGCGATAGCGCAACAAGGCTGTGCGCAAGGCCACGCAGAAATTCAGGCAGCCCACCTGCCAGCCTGCCCGAGGCCGGTCATCCATCAGGCCGGCAGCCAAGCCCGCGAGCACCTCGGTAGCCATCTCGTCAATCAGGTCCTGCTTGCTCTTGAAGCGCCAGTAGAGACTGGGCGCCTTGACGCCCAGCTCGGCCGCGATGCCACGCAAGGTCAGCCCTTCCAGCCCTACCTCGTTCAGGAGCTTCAATCCGGCCTGAACTACCGGTTCGCGTGCGACTTTCATGGCGCCTCTAACGTTGTTAGGCAAATCTAACCGTGTTAGATTGTACAGACTAACAACGTTAGATTGGAGCCCGCGATGAATGTCCCCACGCCGAATCCCGCCATGCCCGATTTCCCCATGCCCGGTCTCCCTGGGCACCAAGTCCTCATAGTCGGTGCTGGCCCGACCGGACTCACCCTGGCCTGCGACCTGGCCCGTCGCCACATTGCCTTCCGTCTGATCGATGCCGCTCACGAGCCGTTCCGAGGCTCTCGTGGCAAGGGCACCCAGCCTCGCAGCCTCGAGGTACTGGACGACCTTGGCGTTGTCGACGAGCTGCTCCATGACGGCCGCTTCCATCTGCCGATCCGCTTCTATCGTGCCGACGGAGGCTACGAGGACACGGACCTGCACGCCGGCCGCCATCCGCGGCCTGATGTCCCCTACGCGTCGTCGATGCTGATCCCCCAGTGGCGCATCGAGAAGGCACTGCGCGAACGCATGCAGGCCCGCGGCGGACAAGTGGAATACGGGGTATCGCTGACAACGCTCGAGCAGGACATCGATGGTGTCACCGCTACGCTCACGCATGCCGACGGGCGCACTGAACAAGTGCGCAGCGCCTATCTGGTCGGCTGTGACGGTGGCCGCAGCGCAACGCGCAAGCTGGCCGGCATCGCCTTCGATGGCGAAACACTCGAAGCACACCGCATGCTCGTCGGCGACGTCAGCGCCACCGCGCTCGATCGCGATCACTGGCACACCTGGCGCAAAGATGGTGCCGGCTTTCTTGCCCTGTGCCCGCTGCCGGGTACGCAGCAATTTCAGTTTCAGGCATCGGTCGGGCCTGCGATGACCGAAGAGCCCTCGCTGGAACTGTTCCAGCGAATCGTCCAGGAGCGCAGCGGGCGGAGCGATATCGTCCTGTCCGACATCACGTGGGTGTCGTTGTGGCGCGCCAACGTGCGCATGGTCGATCGATATCGCAGCGGTCGCCTGTTCCTGGCCGGTGACGCCGCGCATGTGCATTCGCCCGCCGGCGGACAAGGTATGAATACGGGCATCCAGGACGCCTATAACCTGGGCTGGAAGCTCGCGGCTGTGCTTCGTGGCGCACCGCCTGGCCTGCTGGACACCTATGAAGAAGAGCGTTTGCCGGTCGCGCGTGCATTGCTTGGCCTTTCCAGCAAACTGCATAACCAGACGTACCAGAGCCAACGCATCGCAACCCGGCGCGACGAGGAAACGCTGCAACTTGGCATCAACTATCGGCATGCCTCGCTGAGCCGCGACCTGCGTGCGGAGCCGGCCGAACTTCAGGCCGGCGATCGCGCGCCGGATGCCACGGGGCTGCGTGATGCTCAAGGCGAACATCGCCTGTTCGATTTTTTCCGTGGCCCTCACGTCACATTGGTGGCCTTTGGCGAGGGATGGGGCGCAATGCTCGAAGCCTTGCGTGTGCACCATGGCGATGCGCTCAAGATCGTTACGATCGGCGACAAGGTTAAGGATGTCGAAGGTCACGCGACCGCCGCTTATGGCGTACAAGAAGACACTTTGTTTGTCGTGCGCCCCGATGGCTATATCGGCCTGGTCACCCGGGATCGGATGGCAGAGACGATCGAACAGTACCTGTCGCTGCTGGGGTCATAACGTGTGAGGGGGGCGGTCGCGACTGAAGTCGCTCCAACAAGATAGCTATGCCTGCCTGGGTTGAAAGGAGCGACTTCCGGGAACCTCTAAAAAAACCTTGGGTGAATTCGGCCGCTGCGCGGCCTGTCAATGGAGAGCGCCAAAAACGTTGAGCTGGCGAGGCTCGGCTTTTCCCATTTACCCTTTACAGCGCCGAAGGCGCGACTTCCCAGGCCGCGCAGCGGCCGACTTTCCAGCTTTTAGACGACCAGCCGAGACGTAACCGCCTGTCTCGACTGACGCCGCTCCCACAGCAGCACTACTTCACATGCACCGTGATCTTCTTCGAAACGATTGCCGGATCGAACGGGATGTGGTTCTCGTCGGCCAACTCCAACTGCAGCGTGTGCGTGCCCGGCGCGAGCTTGAGCGTGGTCTCGGTCTGGCCGTTGCCGAAATGCAGGTGCGTGTCGTCCTTGGGAATCGGCTGGCCGGCTGTCGGCAGTTCCTTCACATCGACCAGCAGGTGATGGTGGCCCGTGCCTTCTTTCTTCACGCCCGCGGGCGCCACGCCCATGCCCTTGAGGCCGAACACGACGGTTACCGATTGGCCGACGGTGGCACCGTCCTTGGGCGAGACGATGTAGACCTCGGCTCCGGCCGGCGCCTTGGTCACCGGAAGGCCTGGGGCGTCGGCGGCAAAGGCCGTCGCGGTAAGCGTGGTCAGCGCCAGTGCAAGCAGGATGCGTTTCATCGGGGGACTCCAGTGATGGTGGGGGGAGACCCTTGGAGTGTAATGACCCTGCCATGCCAAAACCGGCCTGGACCCCGCTTATTTGTAACTGCCGTGACAGCCGTCACCGCTATGTAACCGGGGCGCCATGCCTGCGCAATGCCTTGCGACGAATCTACGCCGGGCCAGCGACCGAAACTTCCTATGCGCATCGGCATTGTCAGTGAGACTTATCCACCCGAAATCAACGGCGTTGCACTGACCGTGCATAGCCTCGCTGCCGGCCTCGCCGCGCACGGGCATAGCGTCGACTTGATTCGCCCTCGCCAGTTGACGTCTTTCGACGATGAACCGGGCATCGATACCCTGGAAGTCCGCGGCGCCGGCCTGCCGCGCTATCCCGGGCTGCGCTTTGGTCTGCCCGCCGGCAGGCATCTTCGCCAACGTTGGAATCGGCAGCGCCCGGATGCGATCTATGTCGCTACCGAAGGCCCGCTGGGCTGGTCGGCCGTACGCGCTGCCAAGAGCATGGGCATTCCTGTTGCCACCGGTTTTCATACCCGCTTCGATACGTACGCCGACCATTACGGTGTCGGCTTCCTTACGCCGGTGGTGCGCAACTATCTGCGCAAGTTCCACAATCGTGCATCGGCCACCCTCGTGCCGACCGACGCGCTTGCCAACGAACTGACCGCACTGGGTGTATCGACTGCGTGCCTGCTGCGCCGCGCGGTCGACACGCAGATGTTCAACCCGGTGTACCGCGACGCCTCCTTGCGCGCCAGTTGGCAAGTGGACGAAACGACGCCGGTGGTGCTGTACGTCGGGCGCATAGCCGCCGAAAAGAACCTGGACCTCGCCGTGCGCAGCTTCCGCGCGATCCAGCAACGCGTACCGCAAGCGCGCTATGTCTGGGTCGGCGACGGCCCGGCACGCGAAGCGCTGCAGCGCAGCCATCCCGATTTCATCTTCGCTGGCATGCTGCGCGGGGAAGCATTGGCGCGGCACTATGCCAGCGCCGACCTGTTCGTCTTCCCCTCGCTCAGCGAAACCTTCGGCAACGTGATTCTCGAAGCCCTTTCCGCCGGCCTGCCGGTGGTGGCCTATGAAGAAGGCGCCGCTCGCGAGCACCTGTTCAGCGGCGTCAACGGTTATTGCATCCCCAGCGGCGACGAATCGGCCTTTATCGACGCGGCAGCCACGCTGGCCGCTCAACCGCAACAGCTGCACTTGTTGGGCAAGACCGCACGCGAAAGCGTGATCAGCCTGTCGCCGGAAGCGGTCATCCGGGAATTCGAAACCTTGTTGCGCCGACTCGGTGAGGAGAGCGCCCATGAGCACCACGCCGCTGCCGCCATCTGACGCCTTGCCGCGGTTCGCCATCGACCGGCGCCTTTGTGTCGCCGCGAATCATTGGGGAGCCCGTCGAGCAGTCGGCGTGTTCTTCGGCATCATCAGCCGATTGGGCGATGGGGTGTTCTGGTATTCGCTGATGCTGCTGCTTGCCCTGGTCGACGGCCGTCATGGCCGGCTCGCTGCACTGCAAATGGCCGCTACCGGACTGACCGCATTGATGTTGTATCGCTTGCTCAAGCGCTGGACGCGTCGTCCCCGCCCCTTCCGCAGTTGCCCTGGCGTGATCGCCCATGTGCCGCCGCTCGATGAATTCAGCTTTCCCTCTGGCCACACACTGCAGGCCGTCGCTTTTACCGTGGTTGCGCTGGCCTGGTATCCGGTGCTTGCGCCATTGCTGCTGAGCTTTACCGTGCTGGTCGCCGCATCGCGCGTGATTCTGGGCCTGCATTATCCGAGCGACGTGCTGGCAGCCATCGGAATCGGCGGCGGCCTGGGCACCTTGTCGCTGTATCTCTCGTCGCTGATGTAATCCGCACGCTGCGCAAAGTTTGCGCAGCGCGTCGACGTTACAAGCGGCGTCAACGAGATAGACCACTTGTCCACAGGTTTACCCGCACGACATCCACAATCGCTGTGGACAAGTCGCGACGTGGCGTGCGTACACAATGATCAATGCGTACCAAGTCGTTGTTGGCAAAGCCATGAATCATGCTTGTCCACAGGCTTACCCATAGGACATCCACAAATGCTGTGGACAAATCGCAACGCTTGCAATCGCGACTTGCGGTTACGTCACGGCTTGTTGCGACTGAAGGAAAAACCGTAAAGTCGGCCGCTGCGCAGCCTGGGAAGTCGCGCCTTCGGCGCTGTAAAGGGTAAACAGGAAAAGCCGAGCCCCGCCAGCTCAACGCTTTTGGCTCTCTCTGTTTACTGTTGACCATTGACAGGCCGCGCAGCGGCCGACTTTACGCGCAGATTCTCTGTCGTCGCCCCTGCACATGGCGTGCGGTGCTCACGCATTGATCAGCGCGTAGCAAGTCGTTGTTGGCAAAGCCACGAATCGGTCTTGTCCACAGGCTTACCCATACGACATCCACAAATGCTGTGGACAAATTGCAACGCTTGCCATGGTCGTTGACAACGCAAACGAAAACGCCTTCGCCGCGAACGGCGAAGGCGTTGTATCACCACGACGATGTCGTCGATCAGGCTGCGCGCGGTGCCTTCATCAGCAAGCCCAGCACGTCGGCAAGCTTGTCGCGCATTTCGCGGCGGTCGACGATCATGTCGATGGCGCCATGTTCGACCAGGAATTCCGAACGCTGGAAGCCTTCGGGCAGGGTCTCGCGTACGGTCTGTTCGATCACGCGCGGGCCAGCAAAGCCGATCAGCGCTTTCGGTTCGGCCACGTTGAGGTCGCCCAGCATACCCAGGCTGGCCGACACGCCACCGGTGGTCGGATGCGTCAGCACACTGATATAAGGCACGCCGGCATTGCGCATGCGCGCGAGCGCAGCCGAAGTCTTGGCCATCTGCATCAGCGAGAACAACGCCTCCTGCATGCGTGCACCGCCGGTAGCGGAGAAGCAGACCAGGGCGCTGCGGTCGGCAAGGGCACGCTCGGCAGCGCGGGTGAACTTTTCGCCCACCACCGAGCCCATCGAGCCACCCATATAGTTGAACTCGAATGCCACCGCCATGAGCGGCCGGCCCTTGAGCTTGCCGCTCATCGCCAACAGCGCGTCTTTCTCGCCGGTGGATTTTTGCGCGGCAACGATGCGATCGCGATATTTCTTCGAATCGCGGAATTTGAGTGGATCGGTGGGCTCCATGCTGGCCCACAGTTCCTGCGCGCTGCCTTCGTCGAGGAAGGCGCCGAGGCGCGCACGCGCCTCGATGGCATGGTGATGCCCGCACTTGGGGCAGACCATCAGGTTACGTTCCAGCTCCGGCCGATACAGCACCGCGCCACAGCCGCCGCACTTCTCCCATACGCCTTCGGGCACCTTGCCCTTGCCAGCGGCGGAGTTCTGCGCCCGCTCGCGCGGAGTCATGATTTTTTGCAGCCAGTTCATCGCAACACCTCAAACGTTCCTGGGCCGAAACGGCCCAGGGGTCGTTTCAGCGTGCATCCAGCGCCGTGCGGATCGGGTGCAGGAACTCCTGCGCTCGAGCGGCGATCTCGTGAGCCGTCGCCGCCCCTGAGAGCCGGTCGACCAACGCACTGCCGATCACCACCGCATCGGCAAAACCGGCGATGTCCTTGGCGGTTTGCGCATCGCGCACCCCAAAGCCCACCGCCACCGGCGCCTTGGCGCGGCTCCGGATATCGGCCACGCGGGCGGCGATATCGCGGGTGCTCAAATGGCCCGCGCCGGTAATGCCGGCAAACGACACATAATACAGGAAACCCTCCGCGGCCCCGCATAGCTGCGCCATACGCGCGGGTGCGGTGGTTGGCGCGGCCAGCAGGATCTGCTGCAAACCGGCATCGCGCAAGGGCTGGAGCACAGCGGACTCTTCCAACGGGCAGTCCACCACCAGCACTCCATCGACACCGGCGGCCGTGGCTTCGGCGGCAAAACGCCCGTAGCCGTGAATCTCGATCGGGTTCAGGTATCCCATCAGCACGATTGGCGTGTCGGCATCGCGCTGACGGAACTCGCTGACCCAACCCAGCACCTGTGCCAACCCAACGCCCTTGGCAATAGCGCGCTCGCTGGCGTGCTGAATCACGGGGCCATCGGCCATCGGGTCGGAAAACGGCACGCCCAGTTCGATCACGTCGGCGCCTGCTTGAACCAGCGCATGCATCAGCGCAACGGCGTGCTCAGGCGATGGATCGCCCGCGGTGACGAAGGGAATCAGCCCGGTGCGGCCGGCTTGCTTGAGCGCGGCAAAGCGGCGGTCGATACGGCTCATACCTGCACTCCTTCGCGCGCGGCAATCGTGTGCACGTCCTTGTCACCGCGGCCGGACAAATTGCACAGCACGATCTCGTCCTTGCTCATCGTGCGCGCCAGCTTCATGGCTTGCGCCACCGCATGGCTGGATTCGAGCGCGGCCAGAATGCCTTCGGTACGCGCAAGCAAATGGAACGCCTCCAACGCTTCGTCGTCGGTGACGCCGACATATTCCGCGCGACCGGCATCCTTGAGAAAAGCGTGCTCGGGTCCAACGCCCGGATAATCCAGGCCCGCGGACACCGAGTGCGTCTCGATGATCTGGCCATCGTCGTCGCACAACACGTAAGTACGATTGCCGTGCAGCACACCGGGACGACCCGCCGCCAGCGATGCCGCGTGGTGACCGCTGGCAATGCCCTCACCGGCAGCTTCGGCACCGACGATGCGCACGTCCTTGTCGTTCAAAAATGCATGGAACAGGCCGATCGCATTCGAGCCACCACCGACGCAGGCGGTGAGCACATCCGGTAGACGACCGTACTGTTCGAGCATCTGCGCGCGCGCCTCGCGGCCGACGATGGCGTTGAAATCGCGCACCATCAGCGGATAAGGATGCGGGCCGGCTACCGTGCCGATGATGTAGAAGGTATCGGCGACGTTCGTCACCCAATCGCGCATCGCTTCATTGAGCGCGTCCTTGAGCGTCTTCGAACCGGAGGTCACCGGCACCACTTCGGCGCCGAGCAGCTTCATGCGATAGACGTTGATCTTCTGCCGCTCGATATCCACGGCGCCCATGTAGACCACGCATTTCAAGCCCAGCCGTGCGGCCACCGTCGCGCTGGCCACGCCATGCTGCCCCGCGCCGGTCTCGGCAATGATGCGCGGCTTGCCCATGCGCTTGGCCACCAGGGCCTGGCCGACGGTGTTGTTGATCTTGTGCGCGCCGGTGTGATTCAGGTCTTCGCGCTTGAGCAGGATCTTCGCGCCGCCGACATGGCTGGACAGGCGCTCGGCGTAATAGATCGGGCTGGGGCGGCCGACGTAGTGCTTCAGGTCACGATCGAGCTCGGCGATAAATTCCGGGTCGTCGCGCAGGCGCAGGTAGGCCTCGGTCAGCTCGGCCAGGGGCGCCATCAGTGTCTCGGCGACGTACTGCCCGCCAAAATCGCCGAAACGGCCATGTTCGTCGGGCCAGCGATGGAAATCTTCGATTCTGGACATCGGGGTATCCTGTGCAAAAAACTGTCATCTACGATATCAATCTGACTATTAGATCCTTATCCAGCCTTGGCGAAAAGCGATAAGATCTCAGCAACCTGTTAGAAAAACTCACCAATGCCAGACCGCAACCTGCCCCCGCTGAACGCGCTGCGTGCCTTCGAGGCCACGGCCCGGCTGGAGAGCGTAAGCCGGGCCGCACAGGAACTGCACGTGACCCACGGCGCGGTAAGCCGGCAGCTGCAGGCGCTGGAAGAAGCCCTGGGCAGGCCTTTGCTGGTACGCCAGGGTCGCGGTATCGCACTGACAGCAGCGGGCCAGCAGTTGCGCGATAGCGCCGTCGCCATGTTCGGGCAGCTCCGCGAGGACTGGGCCGCTTTGCGGCAAGACGGAGCGGCCAGGCCCTTCGTACTTGGCTGCCCCAGCAGCCTGCTGGCGCGCTGGGTCATCCCACGGCTCGATCGCCTGGGCCGCGACTTGCCCGGTTTCACGCTGCACCTGTCGGCTCACGAAGAACCCTTTTCACCGACGCTGGCCGGCCTCGATGCGGCGCTGATGCTTGCCAGGGCGCCGTTTCCTCCGGGATGGCATGTCCATGTGCTGGCGCCCGAGCGTATCGGCCCCGTGCTGAGTCCACGCTATGCCGGCTACGCGACGCTGAAAGACCAGCCGGCCGTGCACCTGCAGAACGAGCCGTTGCTGCACACCGCTTCGCGACCGCAGGCCTGGCCCGAGTGGGCCGGCAGCGCCGGACTGGACGTGGCCCGGCTGCGTTTCGGCCAAGGCTTCGAGCACCTTTATTACCTGCTTGAAGCGGCCATTGCCGGGCTGGGTGTGGCTATCGCCCCCGAACCGCTGGTCGCCGACGACCTTTCCGCAGGCCGCCTCGTCGCGCCTTGGGGATTTGCACAGATGTCAGCCAACTGGATCCTCGCGGTGCCGCAGCGAGCGGCCGATGCGCGCAGCGCGGCCCTTGTCGCATGGCTGCGCCGGGAGCTGGAAACTCACAAATAGCGACGAATGGTTTCGAGCAACTTGGCCGACTGCTCGGCATTCAGTTCGCCAAGCGCACCCCGACGTGTTTCCGGAATATGCGCTGCAGGGTCGTCTTGACCGAAGACATAGTGGTCAAACAACACGCGCCACGCCTCGCGCTCGCTCGGCGGCAACGACTTGTACAACAGGATCGCGTGCAGCAAGCCACCCAGACGCGTCTGTGGAACCAGCCCGCTGCTGCTCTCGCGCTTCCACCAGTAGTTGACCAGCGCATTGAGCTTTTTCAGCGACGCCACGTGGTGCCACCACATCGGCGGGATGTAGATCGCATCGCCCGGCTCGAGATCGGCAACGAAGGCATGTTCAAGCGCCTGCTTGAGCCGCGGATAACGCGGATCGTCGGGGCGATCCAGCCGCGCCATGCTGATGGCCGCGCCGGTGGGTGCGTAATCGAGCGGGCCGATATAGAGATTGCCGATCTGGTCAGGCGCAAACAGCGTGAAACGCCGCGCGCCGCACACCACACAGGCGATGTTGTGATACTCGTCGAAATGCGCCGGCGTGGTGACGCGATTGCCGATCCAGATGCGCGGCTTGATCTGCTCGCTCAGAAAAGGCACGGCGTGCTGGTCGAGAAAGCCCGGCAGGCACCCGGCAACAGGGGCGCTCTGCATCGCCACACCGGGTGCGCCGCTATCGTCCAGCGTGAGCAGCTTGTTCAAGCCTTGCGACACCGACGCGCGATGATGGTCGAAATTAAAGCTCGAACCATCGGCGCTGTAACCGATAGCTCCCTCTTCGCTGGCCGGCATGACCAGGGCATCGACCTGGGTGCCATTGTCGAAACCCGCCAGCATCCTGGCAAAGGCAACATCCGACTGCGCGGCCGCCGCGACGATCGGCCAATCCGCCACCAGGCCGCGAATAACCAGTGGACGCTCGCGCGCGACGATGCTTTCCAGTGCATCGCTCTGGCCGGTGAAACGGAACTCTTCCATCGCTGAGGGCATGGGCTACCTGGGCAACGCAACGACACGAGCACGCATGCTAGCGTGCCACCGATGGCTCAGCTATCTGCGCTACGCACGGCCCGCATAAAGCTTTCCAGTTTGTGCGCATCCTTGATACCGGGCGCCGACTCGACGCCGCTGGACACGTCTACCGCCCACGGTCGCGCAATACGTACCGCTTCGGCGACATTGCCCGGGGTCAGGCCACCGGCAAGTATCAAAGGCTGGGTCAGGTTGCGCGGCATCGACGACCAGTCGAACGTCTTGCCGCTGCCGCCGGCTTCGCCCAGCCCATGGCCATCGAGCAGCAAGGCCGCCGCACGCGGATAGTCACGCAGGCTTTCGGGTACGGCCGTAGTGCCGCCCATGGCGATCGCCTTGAGATAAGGCCGCCCGAACTGGGCACACCAGGGCTCGGACTCGCCACCGTGAAATTGCAGGTAATCCGGCCGCAGGCTGTTGCTGACAGCCTCGACGTCTTCGACGCTGTCGTCCATGAACAACGCGACCATGTGCACGAACGGTGGCAGCACCTCGCGAATCGCCTGCGCCTGCCCGAGTGTGACCCTGCGCTTGCTGCGCGCGGTAAAGACCACGCCAATCGCATCGGCTCCCAGCCGCACAGCAAGCAAGGCATCTTCCGGCCGGGTCATGCCGCAGCACTTGATTCGTGTCCTCATGACTGGCTTACCTCCACCGGCAATGCCCAATGCGCTTCGTAGCGCGGCCCCAGGAAAGTCAGCCCCGACGATGGCGCCGTCGGGCCGGCCACTTCGCGATCGCGGCCGGCAAGCAGCTGAGCCATCCATTCGACAGGCCGCTCGCCACGCCCGATCGGCAACAACGAACCGACGATATTACGCACCATGTGATGCAGGAATGCGTTGGCTTCGATGTCCATGATCACCTGTTCACCTTCCCTGCGCAGGCCAATAGCGATCAGCTCGCGACGCGCATGGGCCGCCTGGCAGGAAATCGCGCGGAAAGCGCTGAAATCGTGCTCGCCAATCAACGCCTGCGCCGCCTGATGCATCCGCTGCGCATCGAGCGGATGCCGCTCCCAGGTGACATAGCGCGCGTCGAGTGCGGCGCGCACCGGACGATTGAGGATGCGATAGCGGTAGCGACGACTGCGTGCCGAAAAACGGGCATGAAAATCGTCCGGCACGGCCTGCGCCCACAACACCGCAACGGTTGAGGGCAGGTTCGAACACGCACCCAGCACCCAGCCACGCGGATCACGTACCACCTCGGTATCGAAATGCACTACCTGGCAACGCCCATGCACGCCCGCATCGGTACGACCGGCACACGTCACCTCGATCGGATGCGCAGCGACGAAACTCAGCGCCTGCTCCAACGCTCCTTGCACGGTCGCGCCATGGCTCAGGCGCTGCCAGCCGGAGAAGTCGGTGCCATCATATTCGACGCCCAGGGCGATACGCATGGAAACTACGCTTGAGAACTCGAGAGGCGTCTAGATTAACAGGCTGATATACACGGCATGCTTTCGCGGGCCGCAGAAGGTGGTCAAGGCCAATGAGCGAGTCATGATCAAGCTATGCCGCCTCAATCGGTATGGAAACTGTGGCGAGATTTTAGAAGCCCCCTCACCCCAACCCTCTCCCCCGGCAAAGCCAGGGCAGAGGGAGCCTGACTGAGACGAACTCAATGTTCCGCTCTCGGGCCCTCTCCTCTGACTTCGCCGGGGAAGGGGGGCGCAAGAGGCGCGGCGAAGCGAGCCTTCCCCATCTCATACGCAACAAAAAAGCCGGCATTGAGCCGGCTTTCTTGCACAAACAACAGCTAGCTCAATGCAGATCGTCGAGCAGGCGCTGAGCCGTGTCCTTCTGCATCTGGGTGCCTTCATGCAGCACCTCTTCCAGCATCGCGCGGGCGCCATCGGGGTCGCCCATGTCGAGGTACGCGCGAGCGAGATCGAGCTTGGTGTCGATCGGATCGTCGCTGAAGCTGCCGATTTCGTGCGACGGATAGCTGTCGTGCGAAAGCTCGTCATTGTCGTGCGTGTGATGACCAGTGCCTGCCGACTCCGTCAGCAACGCATCCTCTTCGGCGAACTCCCAGCTCGAATGCGACTTGGCCGTATCGACCAGCGGCGCCGTTTCATGCTGCGGAATATCGTGCGGCTCATGCGCCACGGGCGGCGCTATCGGGTGCGGGGTCAGGTTGAAATCGAAGTGGTACTCGCTGACCTTCTGGCTCGGAACCGGCGGCGGCACGACCGGTGCGGCCGTGGCGTTGCCCGAGGCGTATTTGTCCAGGTCGAAGTGGTGCAGCGCGGCGCGCTCGTCATCGCCCAGCACCTGCCCGGCATGGCCATTGGCGAACAGCGGATGGTTCGGCACCAGGTCTTCACCCATGTGCACCACATCCTGCCATTCCGGCTGCTGCGAGTCGGTAATGTGCGCGTGCATCGCTTCGGCGGCGGCTTCGAAATGCTCGACGTCGCGGCGGCTGTAGTACAGGCTCACCAGCTCGAGGTGCAGGCCGATGTCGTCCGGATGCTCGGCCAGCTGGTCGAGCAGTTCTTCCTGGTCGATGTCCTCTTCGCCGAACGGCGGTGCGGCACCGAAACGGTCGGCCAGCGACGAACTGCCACCGACTGCCGCAGGCGCAGGCGCAGCCTTGCGACGGCGCAACAATGCGAGCAAAGCCAGCAACACGACCAGGCCGGCACCTGCTGCCCAGGCCCAGGTCTGCATGAACCACGGCTCTTCTTCGACCGGTGGCGGCGTTACCGGCTTCTTCACCGGCTTGACGGCTGGCTTGACCGGGGCGACCGGCTGGCTGGCCACAGGCTGCGTCGTGGCTGCGTGGGCCGGTGTATTCACAACAGGTGTAGCGGCTGCCGTGTGCGTCGTGGCGGCTGCGGCCGGAACCGGCGGCGTCACGGCGGCAGGCGCCGTGGCGGGCTTGGCCGGCTGCTGCGACGCGGCCGTCGTCACCAGGGTCTTGCCTTCCTCAACCGGTGCCTTGACCGGCGCGGCGGCAGGCATGCCAGCCGCCTTGCGTGCATCGGCAAGCTTCTGCTGCAGCTCGGCGATCTGGTTGTCCTTCAGCGCGAGCAGACGCTCGTTCTTGCTGTTGATGTCTTCCAGGTCTTTCAGGCGCGACTTGAGCTCGTTGCCCTGCTGCTGCAAGGTGGTGAGCTGTTCCTGGCTACGCTGCAGGTCCTGGTGCAAGGCACTGACGTCGGCCTTGCTGGTCTTGCCGCCTGCCCCGGCGTCCTTGGCCGGAACCAGCGCCAGATGATCGCCATCGGAGCTCTTGGTCGGCGAAGTGGTCGCGTTCGCACGCGTGCCGGCATCGGCCACGTTGGTTGGGTTACGCGCGGCGCCGGAGCGCCAGTCGCTGTTCTGGCGCTGCACGTCGGCCAGCGCCGCGGCGGCGGCCACGGCGCTTGCCTCGTCCTTGGTCGGTACGCGCAGCACCGCGCCGGTCTTCAGCGCATTGATGTTGTCGCGATAGAACGCGTCCGGATTGGCCTGCTTGTAGGCCATCAGCATCTGATTGATATCGACACCGCCGCTGAGCGACTGCTTGGCGATACCGGACAAGGTCTGGCCGCGCTCGACCGTGACCTTGCCATTCTCGGCCACGCTGCTGGCAGCGGCGCGCTTGGGCTGGGCAGGTGCGGTGGCGGGTGCCGGGGCTGCGGCGGCACGCGTACTGCGTGTCGACGTGCTGGCGCCGGATGCAGCTGCATGGCGCCCACTGGGCGCGCTGGCGGCCGGAGCCTGTTGGGCGCCGGCCGGTGGGTCCAGCAGCACGGCGAACTCGCGCACGCTCTTGCTGCTTCCCGTATTCAGCTCGACCAGGATATCCAGGTACGGGTCGTTGATCGGCACGCTGCTGGTTACGCGAATCAGCTTTTGCCCGCCGCTACCGTCGACGACGGCAAATTGCAGCAGCATCGGCGGCGCAACCACGTTTGCACGAGAGAAATCCTCGGCGGAGGCCAATTGGGCGGTCAGGTGATCGAGCTCACCGGCATGGTCCGGCTTGACCGGAATATCCGCCACCAGGGGCTGGCCAAGTGCGGACTTGATCTGGATCTGTCCCAGTTCCAGTGCTGCCGCCTGGCTGCTGCCAAGTGCCAGCGCCAGCAACATCGACAGCTTCAACGAACGATTCATCGTTTGGTTCCCCCGAACGGCCCCGTGACTTTTTTATAGCCAACCACCTGCAAGCGGTGGCATGACGAATGTGGCGCCACTTTAGTTAGATATAGGCCAATCAACAATAGCTGTGGCCGATGTTTACAACGCATTGCTGCGACCGGTTCTCGCTCAGTGCCCCTGGCTTTTGGCCGCCTCGGCTGCCTTCAGCTGCTGGCGCAGGTCCTCGATCGCCTTGTCCTGCTGCTGCCCACGCTGGCTGGCGGCCTGGCTTTTTGCCTCCTGCTGGGCGACATCCTGCTGCAGCTTCTGCACCTGGGCGCTCTGCTGGTCTAGCTGGCGGTCGAGCCTGGCTTTTTGCTTGCCCGCCTGTACGGGCGGGTTATCGCCGGCCATCGCCGCAGCGGCGATCAGGCAGCCGATACCCAGGGCGATGGCGCGGCGAACGATCATTACAGGTAGTCCTCGATCAGAAGTTCGGCGATCTGCACGGCATTGAGCGCCGCGCCTTTGCGCACGTTGTCGGCAACGATCCACAGGTCCAGGCCGTGCTCGTGCGAAATATCCTCGCGAATGCGCCCGACGAAGACCGGGTCCTGCCCGGCGGCATCGCCGACCGGGGTCGGATAGCCTCCGGCCTTGCGCTCGTCCTGCACGACCACGCCTTCGGCCTGCTCCAGCAGCTCGCGCGCCTGCTCGGCGGTGATCTTGTCGCGTGTCTCGATATGCACGGCTTCGGCATGGCCATAGAACACCGGCACCCGCACCGCCGTGGGGTTCACCCGGATCGACTCGTCTTCGAGGATCTTGCGGGTCTCCCACACCATCTTCATTTCTTCCTTGGTGTAACCGTTGTCCTGGAAGTCGTCGATCTGCGGGATCACATTGAAGGCGATCTGCTTGGGAAACTTGCTCTTTTCCACTTCCTGGAAAGCCAGCAGGGCCGCGGTCTGCTTGCCGAGCTCTTCCATGCCCGACCGCCCCGCGCCCGAGACGGACTGGTAGGTCGCCACGTTGATGCGCTCGATGCCGACACTGCGATGGATCGGCGCCAGCGCGACCAACATCTGCATGGTGGAGCAATTGGGGTTGGCGATGATGCCGCGCGTGGTGTACTGCGCGATCGCATGCGGATTCACCTCGCTGACCACCAGCGGGATATCGTCCTGGTAACGGAACTCGGAAGTGTTATCGATCACGACCGCACCAGCGGCTGCGGCACGGGGCGCATGGACGCGACTGACTGACCCGCCTGCCGAGAAGAAGGCGATATCGACGCCGTCGAAATCGTAATCGGCCAGATTTTTGACCACGATCGATTTGCCGCCAAAGGTGATTCGCTCGCCCGCCGAGCGTTCGCTCGCCAGCGGTACCAGTTCGCTGATCGGAAAGTCGCGCTCGGCGAGAATCGCCAGCAACGTCTCGCCCACGGCGCCTGTCGCGCCAACCATCGCCACCTTGTAGCTGCTCTTCTTGCTCATATTCCGATATCAGTTAGGGGTTCGGAGGCCGCCATCACGACGCCGACGTCCGCAACAGCGGAAATCTAGCCGGGATAGCGGGTAAAACAACCGACAACACGCCTGCGCGTGAATGTCGTCACGCTTTGGTAGCTATTTCTTGGATCGCATCTGACCAGCTGGACATGACTTCCGGATTAAGCGGCGTCGGCGGATGGCCTGCCCGATCGCCCAGGCCCAATGCGGCCAGCACATTGTCCACCGCCAACTGGGCCATGGCGTGGCGGGTATCTTCGCTGGCGCTGGCAATATGCGGGCTGAGCAGGACATTGTCCAAAGCCAGCAGCTCCGGATGAACCTCCGGCTCCCCCTCGAACACGTCCAGGCCCGCGGCAGCCAGCCTCTTCTCACGCAGGGCCACGGCAAGCGCCGCGTCGTCGACGATGCCGCCACGCGCGATATTGACCAGTACCGCCGAGCGCTTCATCTGGGCCAGCTCGGGCGCACCGATGGCATGACGGTTGGCCGGGGTGAATGGAAGGACCAGAATCAGGTGATCGGACTCGCGCAGCAGCAGGGTTTTCTCGACCCAGGTGGCACGACATTCGCGCTCGGTCTGCTCGGGCAGGCGGGAACGATTGTGGTAGAGCACACGCATGTCGAAGCCCGACGCGCGCCGCGCGATCGCCTGCCCGATGCGCCCCATGCCCAGGATGCCCAGCGTCTTGCCATGCACGTCGACGCCCAGCCAATCGTCAAAACGCGTGGCGCTGCCGGGCCAGTGCCCTGCCCGCAGCCAACGTTCGCTGGCACCTACGCGGCGCGCCGCTGCAAGCATCAGTGCCCAGGCGTAATCGGCCACGCTTTCGTTGAGGACATCGGGCGTGTTGCTGCCGAGCACACCGGCCGCGGTCATCGCCTCGACATCGAAATTATTGAAGCCCACGCCGAGGTTGGCGATGACTTTAAGGCGCTTGTTGCCTTCAAGCACGGTGGCGTCGACACGCTCGGACAAGCCCATTATCGCGCCATCGACATCGGCCAGCTTCGCTTTCAGCTGCGCCGGGGTGCGCGTGCCTTCCACGGTTTCCGCTTCGACATCGACGTATTCGGCCAAGCGCGCCAGGACATCGGGGAACAGCGGGCGCGACACCCAAACCTTGCGTTTTGTACTCATCGTTCCGGACTTTTCTTCGATTAGCTCAGGTCAATCGCGGTGAAACATCGCCCACGTCGCCGCACTGCGCGCGATGGCGCAAGGCGTGATCGATCAGCACCAGCGCCATCATCGCCTCGGCGATCGGCGTGGCACGAATGCCCACACAAGGATCGTGACGGCCCTTGGTCACCACCTCGACCGGCTCGCCGGCAAGGTTCACGCTGCGCCCCGGCACCAGGATGCTCGACGTGGGCTTGAGCACCATCGACGCCGTCACGGCCTGCCCGGTGCTGATGCCGCCCAGAATGCCGCCGGCATGATTGGACACAAAACCGTCGGGGGTCATCTCATCGCGATGCTGGCTGCCGCGCTGGGTGACCGCGGCAAAGCCATCGCCGATTTCGACGCCCTTCACCGCATTGATCGACATCAGGGCGGAGGCGAGATCGCCATCGAGCTTGCCGTAGATCGGCTCGCCCCAACCCGGGGGCACGCCTTCGGCCACCACATTGACGCGTGCACCAACGGAGTCGCCCGACTTGCGCAGGGCATCCATGTATTTCTCCAGCTCGGGCACCTGTTGTGCATCGGGCCAGAAAAACGGATTGTCTTCGACCGCAGCCCAGTCGAACCCGGCCGGCACGACCTCGCCCAACTGCGCCAGATAACCGCGCACGACGATACCCCGCTCTGCCAACCAGGCCTTTGCCACGACGCCCGCCGCCACCCGCATGGTGGTCTCGCGCGCGGACGAACGCCCGCCGCCACGCGGGTCGCGGATGCCGTATTTGTGCCAGTAGGTGTAATCGGCATGACCGGGGCGGAAGGTCTGGGCGATATCGCCGTAATCCTTGCTGCGCTGATCGGTATTGCGGATCAACAACCCGATCGGCGTGCCGGTAGTACGGCCTTCATAGACGCCGGAAAGGATTTCGACGTCGTCGGCTTCGCGCCGCTGCGAAGTATGCCGGCTACGGCCGGTGGCGCGACGGTCGAGATCGCCGCGGAACATCTCCGGTGCCAGCGCCAGGCCCGGCGGGCAACCGTCGATCACACAGCCGATCGCCGGGCCGTGACTTTCGCCGAAGGTGGTAACGGTAAAGAGCTTGCCGAAGGAGTTGCTGGACACGAGAGCTGGACGGCCAAAGAAAAACCTGCCCGAGCTTAGCGCGAATCGCCGCTCGCCGCCGCCCATTCACGGGCCAGCATGGCAAAAACCACGTCGTCGACCCACTCGCCGCGCAGCAGGTAGGCTTCGCGGAAATGCGCCTCCTGGCGCATGCCGAGCCTGCCCAGCAAGGCCATGCTGCCGTCATTGCGCGGATCGACCGAGGCGACGATGCGCCGCATGTCCCGCTCGGTAAACAGCCACTCGAAAAGGGTCCGCAGCGCCTCGATGGCGAAGCCCCGTCCCTGCCAGGCCGGTGCCAGGGTGATGCCGAACTCCGCCGTTGCGTCCGGGTCTTCGGGCAAATGGACGCCTAGATCGCCAATCAGGCTACCGTCCTGCAGCCGTATCGCCCGCTGCGTCCAGCCCGGGGTACCGGCTACCCACTGGGCTTGCGTATCGATAAACGTCCGCGCCGCATCCAGCGTCGCCGGATACCAACCTTGATAGCGCATCACCACCGGGTCGGCGCGATAGGCAAAAAAAGCCTCAGCATCATCGGCGCGCAAGGCGTCGATGCGCAGTCGAGTTGTCTCGAAATGCATGCCTCAGACGCCCCTGGCCTGCGCGGCCGCGTGGATCGCATCGGCATGCTCGATCAGATCGCGACGCTCCAGCGCAAACACGCCCATGGCACCGACCTTGAACTCGATCCATACGAATGGCACCTCGGGCAGCAGTGCCGCCAGCGCGTGCTCGCTCTCGCCCACTTCGACGATCAGCAAACCGTCGTCGCTGAGGTACCCGGCGGCCTGGTCGAGCATGCGCACGCAGATGTCCAGGCCGTCCTCGCCCGAGGTCAAGCCAAGCTTGGGCTCATGGCTGTACTCGCCCGGCAGTGCCGCATACTCGTCCTCGGTGACGTAGGGCGGGTTGGAGACGATCAGGTCGTAGCGACGCCCCTTGAGACCATCGAACAGATCGGACTTGACCGCCTCGACCCGTTTTTCCACGTGCTGGAACACGATGTTCTCGCGCGCCAGCGACAGCGCGTCATCGCTGATATCGACAATATCGACCTGCCAATCCGGGTTGTATTCGGCCATCGCGATACCGATGCACCCCGACCCGGTGCACAAGTCCAGGGCGCGCTCGACGTGACGATGATCCAGCCACGGCTGAAAGCCGGACTCGATCAACTCGGCGATCGGCGACCGCGGCACCAGGGCACGGCGATCGCTCTTGAACTTCAAACCCGCAAACCAGGTCTCCCCCACCAGGTACGCCACCGGCAACCGCTCGCTGACGCGCCGCTCGATCAACTCCAGCACGCGCTTGCGCTCGTCCGAGGTGAGCTTGCCCGCGCCGTATGCCGGCGGGATATCCGGCGGCAGATGCAAACTGGCGAGCACCAGGTGCGTCGCCTCGTCGATCGGGTTGTCGTGACTATGGCCGAACGTCAGCCCGGCCGCGGAAAAACGGCTCGCGCCATAGCGGATGAAGTCGATGATGGAGGCGAGTTCGGCGGTCACGGTGGGCTTGGGCTTGGTGAAGGGTGGGCAAGTATAGCGGGACGGGAATGGGGAGACCCCGCTTTCGCCCTGTTCCTCACTCCCCGCAGCGAGCTGTCAGCTCTTGGGGCGCCTCGGGAGCCGAGTCAGGTTTGGACGATCAGGCCCCGATGGGGGCACCGCCAGGGCTACAGTGGTCAATAAAGCCGGTTTCGTGACGGTCTCGTACTTGCTTTTGTGTTCCCGCGACCGAGCCGCCTACGCAGCGGGCGTTTCACTCGCCTGTGCGCGCCTGAGCCACTTTCTCTTGGCTAGTCGAAAGAGCTTGTCATCCCTACGGCTCCTCTTACATCGTCATCCCGGCGAAGGCCGGAGGCGCTTTTCAACAGCGAAGCTGGTCATCCAGCGCCTTACACTTCGTCGTACCGCAGAAGCTGGATTCGTAGCGGCCTCGTACTTGCCTGTGTGTTTCCGCGGCCGGGCCGCCTACGCAGCGGGCGTTTCACTCGCCTGCCGGCGAGCGAGTCACTTTCTCTTTGCTGGCCCACGCACGCAGTGCGAACGGCGAAGTCGGCCCGGAGGGCGGAGGACCTTCAGGTCCGGAGTAAAGAGAAAGTAACCAAAGAGAAATGGCCTCAGATCACGAGCTCTGAGCAGCATTGGGGAAATAAAACCGTTCGTATCGCCTACTCGAACCGCCAGGGGACACTTCTGGCGCTTCTGAGGCACGCCGGATTGCTGCGCGAGGCGTCGTGGCCCTGAGAACTTAAAGCCCCCCTCACCCTAACCCTCTCCCCCGGTGAAACCAGGGGAGAGGGGACGGACTGGGGCGGGTTTCAGCGTTGCGTGCTTTTGGCTTTCTCGAGCGGGTGCGCGCGGAAGAAGTAAGACTTACGCATGCCGGCTCTCTCTCACTCCTCACTCCTCTCCACTCACTCCTCGCTCCTGGCCACGAGAGGACGACGAGCGCCAAGAAACGAGGCACCCCCAAAAAGCAGCGCGGGGCGAGCGCAAGAACTCCCCACTTCCTTATACTGGCCGGATGACCTTCAACGTACTCCTGCAATACATCCTTCCCCATCGCTTCCTGTCACGCATCGTCTACTGGGCGACCCGCTGGACATTCAAGCCCTGGAAGAACTTCCTGATCGCTAAGATCGTCCGTAGCTATAACGTCGACATGGCCGAAGCGGCACAGCCCGATGCCCTGGCCTACCAGCATTTCAATGCGTTCTTTACCCGCAAGCTGCGCCCGGACGCACGCAAGGCCGATAGCGCCGCCCACAGCGTGCTGTCACCGGCTGACGGCAAGGTCAGCCAATCCGGTGCCATCGTCGACGGGCGAATCTTCCAGGCCAAGGGACAGGAGTACACCGCCGCCGAACTGCTCGGCGACGAGGCCGCGGCTACGCCGTATCGCAATGGCAGCTTTGCGACTATCTATCTGTCGCCACGCGACTACCACCGCGTGCATATGCCGCTGACCGGTCGCTTGAAGGAAACCGTGCATGTGCCGGGACGCATCTTCAGCGTAGCCCCGTTCGCGGTCGAGGCGATCCCACGCCTGTTCGCCCGCAACGAGCGCCTGGTTTGCCATTTCGAGGGGGAGCGCGGCCCGTTCGTGGTGGTGATGGTCGGCGCGATCCTGGTGTCCAGCGTGGCGACAGTCTGGGACGGCCTGGTGATCCCGCCGTATGCCTCGCATATTCGGCGCAAATCCTTTGAAGGTCAGAATATTACGCTTGAACGCTTCGCCGAGATGGCGCGCTTCAACATGGGCTCAACCGTCATCGTGCTGTTTCCGGAAAATGCCGTGCAGCTCGATGCCTGGGCACCACAGCAGGCCCTGCGCGTCGGCCAACGGCTGGGCGAACTGACCCCCTGATACTTTTTGCCTAAGGTGTTCTTCACGGAAAAGTGACGCGTTCCGTCGTTTTGTGACCTTTTTGGCGCATCGCGACGGCAAAGCCCGTTAAGCTCCGCCCTCGGAGGCCCCGGGGGACACAGGGGATCGAGGGTCTCACGCACAGGTCACTGCGAGGACACTTCATGCGTATCGTTACCCGCTTCATCGCGATGAG
>Ga0207695_10000908_pt1 | contig 53344 bp, 35 predicted proteins | sample KBSC54metaG_FD_184354 | JGI IMG/M metagenome (GOLD analysis project Ga0207695, IMG submission 184354) | Corn rhizosphere microbial communities from Kellogg Biological Station, Michigan, USA - KBS C5-4 metaG (SPAdes) (version 2) | ecosystem: Host-associated > Plants > Roots > Rhizosphere > Soil...
GAAAAGAAGTTGGCCTCGTAGGCGCTGAAAACGGCAGAAATTTAAGCCAGATCCAGGAAAGCGGAACCAACGGCAAGGAAATAAGGTTAACGCATATGGGACCGCTGTCCCCAGCGGTCCAACCAGCGCGGGATGGATTTTGATCCGTATGAATCGGAAATTCAGCACGCGGTGCGTTTTTGCTCAACTGATGCCCTTCTACAAGAGGCTGTAGACGATTCGGCATCGGTGCGGTTCGCGCGTCCGCTTGCATCCGGAGCGCTCCAAGCACGGTTTTCGTTCATCCGCGTCAAAACCAATCCCACGCTACTCGGACCGCTGGGGACAGCGGTCCCTACCCAAGCTGCCCGCCTCTACCCTGCCCGCCGCATTGCCATCTGTCCTCCTGCTGCTCTGCCGCGCGGGAGCCGGATGGTAAAGGAACTGCCTCGGCGAGGGACGGAATCGGCGTCAATGTGACCACCGAGCATTCCCACCAATTCCCGGGAAACTGCGATCCCGTGGGGCACGCGGTCTGGTCCTAAAGCAAGGCCGGTCATCAGACTGCAAAGTTTCGTCGGATCGATTCCGGGGCCCGTATCCTCGACCACGAGTACCCAATCGGGACCTGCGGCCCGGGCGGTTAACGTGATGCCCCCGTGCACCGTGTAGTTGATCGCATTGCCGATCAGAAGGCTCGCCGCCCGATGAAGTTTCGGCGCATCTGTTTCCACGGAAGCGAGTTGAGAATCGCAATTCATGGCCAGGCGCAGACCTTTGCGTTCGGCGATCGGACGAAAAGCGTCCGCCAGCGCTTCCATGAAAGCGCGAACCGCCACTGGTGCGACTCGGATGGGTTCAGGCGCCGAAAAGGCGGTCGGTTGCGGCGCAGCCAGCCCAAGGCTCTCGAGTAGCGTGGTCATCCGTTGCAGTTGGCGCACAGCTTGAACCGCTGGTTCGTCGCGTCCGGAAGGAACCGATGCCCGAAGCTTTCCGATGAGAGCGCTGACCGCAAGAACGCTGTCGCGAAACTCGGCCAGAGTTGCCGCAGCCATTTCACTGGGAGCACGCCGCTCTGGTGTCGGAGTCACGGGCAATACCGTGCCGCCCAATCCACCAGATTCGGGCGGATGAGGCGTGTCCTTGAGCCCAGCCTTCTCCTTCTTTTCTCCTTTTCGAAGCCCGACGATCCATTTCGCGAGCGCGGCATTCAGGAGACGGTCGAAAATATTCATCGTCTCCTGGCGAATCTCCGTCATCTCCGCCGGCGTGAAGCCTCCCTGCCCGTCCTGCGAAGATTGGAAGCGATTCAAGGTCCGCTGGAGAAGATTCCGGGCCGTGGTCGCCTCCATGAGGAGCGACTGGATGGTCCAAAGATGCTCGTCGTCATCCTCGGCATTGATCCCGTCGATATTCCATCCCTCACCAGCCGCCGTCGAGGCAAGTTGCGCAGCCGCATCCCCTACAATCTTTCCGATCTGGTCGGGCCAGGCAAACGATCCAGTCCGATCCTGCGGCGCCTCGGTGCTTCCGACACTGCTCAAACTGAAAACCGCCTGACTATCCAACGCCACCGCGGACTGGTTGGAACGGAGGAACTTGGAAAGGCGTTGAAGGAGGGTTTGCGAAGGCATGGACGCGGCAGCCAGGCTGGCCGGCGGGCGAAATTGTCTTTAAGATCGATAAACGATTCTTTTGAAGGACGCAATATCGGATAAATACCGCTCCGGCCTTGGCCAGACTAACAGAGCCCGGCGTGTATGTCGGCTGGAGCGACAAAAGGCGAACGCTGTTTGCAGTTTATTCAAATAGGATACGTGCAAGCGCACCCATCTGAGTGCAGCATTTTTCCGACCGCAGACAGGAAGAAAATCGGCCCAGCCGAACGCTATTCCTATCCTCCCGCTTTCAGCTCAATGACATCGTGCGGAGCACTTTCCCGCTGTCCAGCAGGCGTTACACGAATGTAACGCGCCGCGGCTCTCAGCTCCTCCAGCGTCCGGGTGCCTAGATAGCCCATGCCGCTTTGCAGTCCGCCGGCGAGTTGCAGCAGGATCACATCGAGTGGCGGACTTACTTCCTTAAGTGCCTCCACGCCTTCCGCCGCGACCTTGCGCATAGTATCTTTGCTAGCGTGCCCGTAGCGGGCGGCGCTGCCGGCCTGCATGGCGGCATGCGACCCCATTCCTCGATATTGTTTGTAGAGCTTGCCATTGATCTCCATGACCTGCCCGGGAGCTTCCGGACAGCCGGCGAGCAATCCGCCGCACATCACCGCATTGGCCAGGGTCATGGCCTTCACGATATCGCCGGACTTTACGACTCCTCCGTCGGCCAAAATGGAGACGCCGCATTTCGCCGCGGCGCGCGCGGTGACGTAGAGGGCCGTGAGCTGCGGGATGCCGACGCCGGCCACGATCCGCGTCGTGCAGATGGAGCCAGGCCCCTGGCCGACTTTCACGATATTCGCCCCGCATTTCGCCAAGTATTCAACCCCTGTGCCGCTTGTGACATTTCCCGCAAGAATGGGAAGATGCGGGAAGACTTCGCGGATGAGCTGCACGGTATCGCCCACGCCTTTGGAATGGCCGTGCGCGGTGGAAATGCCGATGAGATCGACGCCGCGTTCCACGAGGCCGCCGATATGGGCGACGATGCGGTCCCGATCGAGTTCACCAGTGCTGTTGCGCGGAGCGGAAACGCTGGCCCCGCAAAGCAGCCGGAATTTGGAATCCCGGGCCGGCTTGAGCTGCGCATTGCGCTCCTGGCGGATCCGCTCGATGTCCGAGATCGTAAAGAGGCCCCGCAAATGATCCTGATCGTCGACGACGAGCAGTTTGTGGACGCCGACGAATTCATTGAAGAAACGATCCGCCCGCCCGATGGCATCGCGGCCCAATTCCTTCTCATTGATCACGTGGACCTGGGCGCGCGGGAGCATCGCATCCGCGACTTTGATTCCCGCGTAGCGCGGGCGAACGACATGGCCGGAGAGCAGGCCGAGAAGCCGATTCTGTTCATCCACCACGGGAAACGTGCGGAAGCCGTAACCCTTTTGTTCGATGAGATCGAGCACTTCGCCGATCTGCTGGCCGGGATGGACCTTGATCGGCTCCTGGATGAGTCCATGGACGGTATTTTTTACCCGGCTCACTTCGGATAACTGCTGCCGTTCCGGCATGTTGCAGTGGATGATTCCCAAGCCGCCGGAAAGCGCCATGGCGATGGCCATGGGAGATTCCGTGACGGTATCCATATCGGCCGAAACGATTGGGATATGAAGGTGAATCCCTTCGGTCAAAGTCGTCTCGAGATTCGCTTCCCGCGGGAGGATTTCGGAATAAAGCGTCGCCAGCGTGGCGTCGTCGTAAGCCAGCGCCGTCCCATGTTGCGCGCGAAAAAACTCGTCCGCGGGAAGATAGAATTCGCGGTCGATGGTCGAGGAAAGATCTGCCATGTCAAACATTGCCAGCGATGGCCAGTGTGTGACAAGTGGGAAGTACGGATCAGTGCATATGGCTCAGTGGCAAGCTCTTAATCGTAATCGTAATCTTAATCGTAATCCGCTTTCGTCCCTTCTGGTCATCGCAGCCACACTTCCCCATTGACGCCCCGGCTCACCCGCCCCTCACTGAATCCCCGCACGCATGGACCTGCCTCTCGACCCGACTTCTTCTCCTTCGGACCCGCACGTTTTCTCCGTTAGCGAAGTCACGCAGGTCGTTCGCCAGGTCTTGGAGCAAGCCATCGGGCAGGTCTGGGTCGAGGGGGAAGTCAGTAACTACCGGAAGCAACCTTCCGGCCATCAGTACTTCACCCTCAAGGACGCTCAGAGCCAGCTTCAGTGCGTGATGTTTGCCCGCCAAAACATGTGGCGGCGCAGCGTCCCGCTGTCTGACGGCATGCACGTTCTCGCCCGGGGAACGCTGACCGTCTACGAGGCGCGCGGGCAGTATCAGCTCAATGTGCAACACGTTCAGGCTGAAGGCGCCGGATTGCTTCAGGCAAAATTCGAGGCGCTGAAACGCAAGCTGGAAGCCGAAGGGTTGTTTGATCCATCGCGCAAACGTCCGCTTCCCGCTTTTCCAGTTTCGATCGGAATTGTGACTTCCGCGACGGGTGCAGCGCTCCGCGATATGCTGAATATTCTTTCGCGGCGGGCGGCGTGGATTCACGTCATCGTGAGCCCTGTGCGTGTGCAGGGCGAAGGTGCAGCGGAAGAGATTGCCGCGGCGGTGGAGGAGCTAAACCGCTTTGAAGAAGCGGGCTTGCGTCCGGTGGATGTGATCATCGTGGCCCGCGGCGGCGGCAGCGCGGAGGATCTCTGGGAATTCAACGAAGAGATCGTCGCCCGCGCAATTGCGGCTTCGGCCATTCCGGTGATCTCCGCAGTTGGTCACGAGATCGATTTTACCATTGCGGATTTTGTCGCCGATCTGCGCGCTCCGACGCCGAGTGCCGCGGCGGAGTTGGTGGCTCCTGATCGCGGCGAATTGCAGCGCCGCCTTGGCCAGACGCTCGCCCGTGTGCAACGTCATCTCACCGCACGTTGCGAATATCTCCGCAACCGCCTCGAAATGCTCAAACGCGGCGCGATCTTCCGCGAACCGCGCCGCCGGCTGCAGGAAGCCGCACAAAGCCTCGATCTTGTGACCGAAGCGTTGCATCGGACTGCGCGGGAAAAGCTGGCGAAGCGAAAGGAGCGGCTGCAATTACTGGCCGCAGTCATCCGCCAGCATCGCCCCGAGCAACGCCTGGCGATTCAGCGCCAGCAGGTGCAAGCCGTGGAATTGCGGCTGGCCCGCGCGTGGAAACATCAGCTCTCAAGGCATCGGGACCGGCTTGCTGCTGCGATCGATCTGCTACGGTTGGTTTCACCTCTCGCTACGCTGGAGCGTGGATACACGATCACTACCAAAGCCGACGGGATGCTGCTGCAATCCGCTGCTGATGTGCGAAAAGGTGAACATATCGTGACGCGATTTGCCGACGGGACGGCGGAGTCCGAGGTGGTGGGTAATTCCGTAGAGCTTAAATAACTGATGGGTGAGCTTTGCAGCGAAGCTGCCCATCAAGTTAGTAATTTCAGAGCTCCTGATCCCGTGGAATGGAAATGAGTCGGCAAATTACGCAAAAGCCAGCCCGGCAGGGGTAATGGCGCTTAGATAAGGATCTTCAGCGTAACGCAGGCCCGGAGGGCCGCTGGACAGTAGCTCCGGGCGACAGCCCGGAGATTGGCCGACTGCGGAGCAGCCCCAGAGGGGCGTCGGAGTACGGGCGGAGCAGAAAAGATACCGGGGGATTTTCCGTAAAAGACAGCCTTTCTAATTGCGAGCGCACAGAAATCCGACGCCCCATCCGGGGCTGGCTGCTCACCTTCGGGTCTTCGGGTTATCGCCCGGAGCTACTATCCGGCGGCCCTCCGGGCCTCAAATCAGGCAAAGTAACTCTTATTCAAGCGAGCCCTGCCGGGCTGACTAACTCCAAATAACGACTCACTTAAGGATGATCCTGTCTTCGGATTGTATTTGATACCCCTCAATGAAACTTTCTCCGTACGATTTACCTGCAACCTCGTCCCTCACGCGGCGCTCGCTTGTCTTATCTACGCTGGCGATAATCACAGCGCTGAGCTATACTACCCATCTCGACCTGGCCTTTGCCGGCGAACCCAAGCCGGTTCCGAAGATGCAGGCCATCCCCTTGCCGCACGATGAAATCTCTTTTCAACGCGATGGCGTGGAGTTGACGCGCTATTGCTTTTCGAAGGATCAACAACGGCCGTTCCTTTTCCCGATCAATGGACCGTCAGGCCGTTCTTTGACGCGCATGGGACATCCGCATGATCCGGAAACTCATAGCCATCACAACTCGGTGTGGATCTCTCATCAAAACGTCGATGGCCTGAATTTCTGGGAAGATCATCGCGGCGGAACGATCGTCCATCAGAAGATCCTGCGGTTCGAAGACGGCCCGGAAGAAGCCTATGTGGAGACCGAGAACGCGTGGGCTGGCAAAGACGGGAAAGTATTGCTGCGCGAACTGCGGCGCACAACCGTGCGCGACTTACCCTCGGGTGAGTGGTTTCTCGAGATCGATCTCCATTTCGAACCAAAAACCGCGCAAACCGTTACTTTGGGTCAAACCGCGTTTGGCCTGATCGGGGTGCGCATGGCGAAAACGATCGGAGTCAATGATGGTGGTGGAACGATCCGAAATTCGGCGGGAGGCGTGGATGAAGCCGGTTGCTTTCGCAAACCCGCACGATGGGTGGATTACTCCGGACCTGTTACCGCGACTGCCACCGAAGGCCTCACACTGATGGATCATCCGATGAACCCCGGCCATCCCACCGCCTTCCACGTTCGCAACGATGGCTGGATGGGCGCGGCCCTGACCTTTGCTGGTCCGCTGGAAATCAAACTGGAGACGCCGCTGGAGGTTCGGTATGGACTCTATGTTCACGCAGGGATGCCCACGCCGGACATCATTAATAAACAATGGTTCGCATTCTCTGCGAGGCCATTTCGTCCGTTTTCCAAGGCGCACTGAACCGCCTGCCCAGAAAGGTGCTCTTAGTAAAGAGCCCCCAATTTAGTAATTTGGTTAAAAGCCTGATCGCTCTTCTCCCCGCTTGCGTCTATCTCGCGTCTACACCTTCTCGTAAGTCGCAAGGTTTAGTTTAGAACTAAATTACCAAATTGCCGCGCCACCTTCCGCGGACCCAGCCACGCCGACCTGCTACACCTCAAACTCCGCCCATGACGAACTGGTTTCCCATACCCGCACTTTCACGATCCGCACCTGCAGGCGGACGGGATAGTTTCTCGTTCCGGAAAGAACGTGCGCCGCGAGCCGTTTTTGGAATTCGCGGAAGATCGTTTCGGCCATCACTTCGGTCGTCGGGTCGGTCTTGGGAAAGCCGATGATCCGTTCGCCGTACACTTCCTTCATCCGGGAGTACTCGGGGTCCTCCGTGTTCATGCACAGTGAATGATCATAGTCATCGAGGAACTTATTCATCAGCTCCTTGATGATCTTGAAATCGCAGACCATGTCGTTTTGATCGAGCGTATCGGCCTCGACGACGAACTCCACCTTCCGGGTGTGGCCGTGCGGGAAACGGCACTTTTCCGGGTGCTTGGAGAGCATATGGCCGCTCTCGATTTCAAAGGATTTGCAGATACGGTAAGGCATGAAACGCAGGCCGTTTGTTACCCGGCCAAACGGGGCATATTACGTTCCCCGGGTGTGTCCGAAAAGGGAGATATGCAGGCGATCGCAATAACGGTAGCCCTTTTCCTTGCAAATCTCGACGACCGCCGGGCTGTGACTGGCGATCCCGGAGGCGTCGATTCCTTCCGGCATGAGCAACACCTTGTGTGGTGGCACTGGCGTCTGGAGTGAGCCGAGCAGCGCCTCGATTTCCACCAGATCCTCCCGCCGGGCGACGACAAACTTGAGTTGGAAGGGATAAGCCTGGAGCCAGGCATCGAGCACGTGTGGCTGAAGCCGAAGCATTTCATGTCGTGCAATCCACTCGGGCGAAATCTCTCCGGGAGCCGGCGTGGAATGGCGCAGCTTTGGACTGAGCGAGGCCAGATCGCAGGCGATGCCTTCGGGTGCCACCGTGCCCGCCGTCTCAATCGTGATATGCAGGCCCAGCGCACGAAGGCGGCTGGCCAGCTCCGGCAGTTGTTTCGCGATCATCGGTTCGCCGCCGGTCAGCACCACATGCCGCGCCGGGTAGCGCTGCACTTGCTCCACCACGGAGTCGACCGGGATTTGTTCGCCCTCTGGTTCCCACGACGAATACTTCGTGTCGCACCAGGTGCAGCGCAGGTTGCATCCGGCGGTGCGGATGAAGACCGATGGGACGCCGGTCAGTTCCCCTTCACCCTGCACCGAGTAGAAAATCTCGGAAATCCACATGTGATCAGGAGTGGCGACTTCCCGCGCTTTTGAGGAAAAAAGGCGCTTTGCCCATCATCGCAGCACCGGCCTGGCCGGGAGCGGATTTGTTCGGAGATAGGGCGTCGGATCAGGGATTCCCGCGAGTTGAAAGGCTTCGCGCCGTTCCACGCAGGTGCCGCATTCGCCACAGTGCACTTCCCCGCCTTCGTAGCACGACCAGGTCTCGGCGAAATCGATCCCCAGCTTGCATCCCAGCGTGGTGATTTCGGCCTTTGTCATCGTGATGAAGGGCCGGAGCAGTTCGAGGGCATCGTACGTGCCGAGGCGAATGGCCTTGGCCATCGATTGCATGAAACCTTCGCGGCAATCCGGATAGATCGCATGGTCGCCCGAGTGGGCGGCGATGACCAGTCCCTCCACATTGCGGCTTTCCGCGAAGCCGGCGGCGATGGCGAGCATGATGCCATTGCGGAACGGCACCACCGTCTGCTTCATCGTCTCCTCTTCATAGTGGCCCTTGGGAATGGCGCCGCCACTCTGGAGCAGGTGGGAATGAAAGTGCTCGCCGATGAAATCGAGCGGGACGGTGAGATGCTCGATCCCGAGCCGCCGGGCATGGAGTTCGGCGAAGGGCAATTCCCGCGCGTTGTGTTTTGACCCGTAGCGGAAAGACAGCGCCGCGCTCACGGTGTGCTTTGCATGGGCATCGTAAAGGGCGGTCACGGAATCCATACCACCACTCAGGAGAACGACGACTTTCATGGGCAATTACGGTTTTTTTCGGCTGCGGGTTTTTGGAGATTCATGGGAAGCTTCGACGCTGAGGGTGATGCCTCCGCGGGAAGCGAATTTGCCGTGCACCATCATGCGCCGCGGCTGGCAGGCTGCCACCAGATCATCGAGGATCCGGTTGGCGATTTCTTCGTTGAACGATCGGGCGTTCCGAAATGAGGCGAGGTAAAACTTCAGGGATTTCGTTTCGATGCAATGGCGATCCGCGACATATTCGATGAGGAGATGCGCGAAGTCCGGCTGGCCGGTGATCGGGCAGAGCGAAGTGAAATCGGCGCACTCGAAGCGGATGATGTAGTCGCGTTGCGGAAAGCGGTTGTCGAATGTCTCCAGGATGTCCCGCGACGGCGTGTCGGGAAAAGCTGCGGGAGAACCCAGCAGCTTCAAGCCACGACGGTCGGGATTTTCGGATTTGGGCATAGGGGGGACTATGGCACGCGAGTGCTGGAGGGGCCAGCAGGGAGCAGTTCGTGGGCCGCGTACTTTTCGGCATGGTTCAAGGGGTTGCCTATATGCCTCGGGCGGCACGCGGGCTTCACCAATTGTGTAAAGAACAAACACCTAAGAAACCATTCTGCTCCCGGTTTTCAACCCCAGAGGATCAATGGCCAACCCGGTTGGCAACCGGGGTCGCCGTGACCTTCACCACTTCAGTCACAACATCCAACCCACAGAACCCTCATCATGAGCGATATCCAACCAGTGACCTGGTACGATGATCCGGCGCATTTCCGCCGCACTTCCCGCCGTGAATTCCTCTTTGCCGGCCTGGTCGGTGGCCTCGGGCTGACCATGGGGAATTTCTTTAAACTTCGGGCCGAAGAAGCCGCGCTGGCTAATCCGCTCGTCGCCAAGGCCGAATCTCTCATCCACATCTACATGCCCGGCGGCGCCGCGCATCAGGAGTTGTGGGATCCGAAACCCCTCGCCCCGATCGAATATCGCGGACCGCTGAGCGCGATCAATACGGCGATGCCCGGGGTGCAATTCTCGGAAAATCTCAAGAACACCGCGAAAATCGCCGACAAGCTGTGCGTCGTCCGTTCGATGACCCACGGTGAAGCCGCTCACGAGCGCGGCACGCACAATATGTTCACCGGCTATCGTCCGTCGCCGGCGATCGTTTATCCGTCGATGGGCTCGGTCGTTTCGCACGAACTCGGTTCGCGGAATAATCTGCCTCCGTATGTCTGCGTGCCGAATATGCCGAACGAATTCGCCGGCTCCGGCTATCTCTCGACGGCCACCGGCCCATTCTCGCTGGGTGGCGATCCCGGCAACAAGGCCTTCAAGGTGCGTGATCTCAATATGCACGACGGGATCACGGAAGACCGCTTCAACCGCCGCCGCTCCGTCCTTCAGACTGTGGATGAGCACTTCCGGACGCTGGAAAAGAGCGACGCGCTCACCGCGATGGACAGCTTCTATCAAGCGGCCTACTCGCTGGTTTCCTCCAAGGAAGCGCGCGAGGCGTTTGACCTGGCGGCCGAACCCGAAGCCATCCGCAACGAATACGGCATGCACGATGCCGGTCAGCGGATGTTGATGGCCCGCCGCCTCGTTCAGGCCGGCGTACGGTTCGTCTCGCTCACCTACGGTGGCTGGGATCACCACGCGAACATCCAGCGCGAGATCAATCGCCAGGTGCCGAACTTCGATCAGGCCTACGCGGCGCTCATCAACGACCTCGACCGCCGCGGCATGCTCGACAAGACGCTGGTCATGGTTTCGTCCGAATTCGGCCGCACGCCGAAGATCAACAAGGACGCCGGCCGCGACCACTGGCCGCGGGTCTTCTCGATCGTCTTCGCCGGTGGCGGCTTCAAGCGTGGCTATGTCTACGGTGCCAGCGATCCGACAGGCGGCGAGCCTGATCACGATCCGCTCACGGTGGAAAACATGGCGGCCACAGTGTTTAATCAGCTCGGCATCCAGCCGGACAAAAAGCTCATGTCGCCCGGCAATCGCCCGGTCGCCATTGTGAAGGACGGCCAGGTCATGAAAGACCTGCTCGCCTGATACCCGCCGACTGATTCGCAAAACGCGGTTTTCGGCTGGGCTGGCTGAAAACCGCGTTCCTTTTCTCAACCTTCGTCTTTCGTTCGCATGAACCTCCCCCTCTTTGTCCGGCAGCTCTCCCTGCCGCTTCGTTCCCGCATTCTTCCCGGCGCCAGTTTTCTGCTGGCGGCGGCCACGGCGTTCGCCGGCTCGCCGCGTGTGAATCATCTCTACCCGAGCGGTGGCCAGCGCGGCGCCGAGATCGAGGTGACGTGCAGCGGGAGCAATCTGGAGGATGCCAAAGGCATGCTCTTCGATACGCCCGGATTTGAAGTCACGGCGGTCAGCGCAGACAAGGGGAAGTTCAAGGCGAAGGTCAAAGTCGCTCCGGAGGTGCGGCTCGGTGAGCACGCCTTCCGGGTCGTGACCACATCCGGCCTGGCCGATCTCCGCCTCTTTTTTGTGACGCCATTTCCGATGGTGGAAGAGGCCGAGGAAAAGGCGCCCGATTCTCCGGAACGCGACAAGCCGCAGCACATCGAACTCGGCACGACCGTCTACGGCCACACGCAGGCGGAGGATCGCGATAACTACGAAGTCGACGCGAAGAAGGGCCAGCGCATCAGCGCTGAAGTCATTGGCGCGCGGCTCCAGACGCAGAATATCTACGATCCGGCACTAGTGATCGCCAAAGCCGACGGCACGATTCTCGCCAATGTGGATGACTGTGCCTTCAGCCGGCAGGATCCGGTGGCGAGCATCATTGCTCCGGAAGACGGCAAGTACATCGTGACGATCAAGGACGCGACGAACTCCGGTCCCGGCGAGTGCCACTATCTGATGAGCGTCGGCTCGTTTGCCCGGCCGCTCTCCATCTATCCGCTGGGCGGCAAAGCCGGTCAGGATCTGAAGGTGCAGTTGTTGGGTGATCCGGCGGGTCCGATTGAAAAGACGATCAAGCTGCCTGACGCGCCATCCGAGCGGTTCGAGGTTTTCACGGATGTCGATCAACCCGCCCCGACGCCGAATCTCATTCGCGTCTCGGATTTTGAGAACGTCAACGAAGTCGAGCCGAACAACGACATCGCCCACGCCACGACCTCTCCGGCCACGCTGCCGCTGGCCTTCAACGGGATTATTCAGGAGAAGGGCGACATCGATTTCTTCAAGTTCACCGCGAAGAAGGGGCAGGCTTACGATCTCAATGTCTATGCCCGGCAGCTTCGTTCGCCGCTCGATTCGGTGCTGGCGATCTACGATGCCAAGGGCAATCGCATTCAGCTGAACGACGACGATGGACAGCCGGACTCGCATATCCGCTGGTCAGCCCCGGCAGATGGAGATTTCTACCTCTCGGTGAAAGATCAGCTCGATCGCGGCGGCCCGCTTTATACCTACCGGGTGGAAGTGAAACCCGTGGAGCCGAAGATGCTCGTCTGGCTGCCGGAAATCGTCATCAATTCCTCGCAGGAACGCCGGTCCGTCCTCGTGCCGAAAGGCAATCGCTACGCCTCGCTTGTCCGCGTGAAGCGGGAGGATGTGGGTGGTGATGTCAACATCGAGGCGCAGGGCCTTCCGAAGGGAGTGACGACACAGACCGGCTTGATGGTCAAAGACGTCGATACCATTCCGATGGTCTTCGAAGCGGCGGCCGATGCGCCAGATTCCGCGCAGGTCTTCAATCTGGATGTAAAGTTGACTGAGCCGCCCAAAGATGGCCCGACCGTGCCCAGCATGGTGCGGCATGACGTGGACGTGGCGGAAAATGGCAACCAGAAGTCCTTCTATAGTGTCCGCGAAAATCGTCTGCCGGTGGAGATCACCGAAGCCGTGCCCGTGACGCTCACGCTCAGCCAGCCGAAGGTGCCGATTCTTCAAAACGGCTCCATGGATCTGAAAGTGCACGCCGACCGTCAGGGAGATTTCAAGGGAGCGATCACCATCTCGCTGCTCTATGCGCCGCCTGGAATTGGGTCGCCGGGTACGGTGCAGATCAAGGAGGGCGAAAATGATGGCGCGCTCACGATCAGCGCCAATGACAAGGCCGCGTTGAAGAAGTGGAAGATTTGCATCGCTGGAATGGCAGACTTCGGCAAAGGCCCGGTTTGGATGAGCACCCAGTTAGTGGATCTGGAAGTCGCGGAATCGTTCATTGGCGGACAGATTCAGCGGACCTTTGTCGACCAGGGTTCGGAGACAACGGTGACTGTAAAGCTCGAGCAAAAGGCGCCTTTCGAAGGGAAAGCGAAGATTGCACTTCAGGGCTTGCCGCAGGGCGTGACTGCGGAAGACCGCGAGATCACGAAGGACGACAAGGAGGTGAAATTCAGCGTCAAGGCGGCCAAGGACGCGCAGCAGGGTTTGCATCGCCAGCTTTTCTGCAAGTTCACCCTCACCAAGGATGGTGAGCCAATGACTAACACCTTTGCCCAGGGCGGCGCCTTGCGCGTCGACAAGGGCAGCGTCGCCATGAATGGCGAAAAGAAATGATCGGCTCCGTCCGCGAACCGAAAAACCCCTCCAATCCGAGATCGCATCGCAAGCCATGACCAAGCAGTTACCCTCGCGCCTTTTGGCCACCGCGTTTTCCGTCCTGCTGCTCGCCAGCCCGACCCGCCCGTTGCACGCCGCCATCGAAGGCCAGAAGCCCCTGGAAGTTTTCCCGGCGGACGTGAACCTGACTTACCAGCGCGACAAGCAATCGCTGGTCATTCGAATCACCGGACCGAACGGGGTGAACAAGGATGTTACGAGCGAGGCGAAGTTCACCATCGCCGATCCGACAAAGGCCAAAGTGGAAAAAGGCGTCGTCTATCCGGTTGCCGATGGCGAGACCTCGCTCAAGGTCGAATGGCAGGGCAAGACGCAGGATGTTCCCGTGAAGGTGGAGAAGTCCCAGGTCGATCCGCAGATCTCTTTCCGGCTCGATGTCATGCCGGTCTTCATGAAAGTGGAGTGCAATCGCTGCCACGGCGCCGCGCGCGGTCAGGACGGCTTCCGGCTTTCGCTTTGGGGATTTGACCCGGAGGGCGATCACTATCGCCTTACCCGCGAGTTACCCGGACGCCGGATCAATGTCGCCGTGCCCGAAGCTTCCATGCTCCTCACCAAGGCGGATGGCGAGGCGCCGCACACCGGCGGCAAACGATTCGAGAAAGGCAGTGATCTCTACAACACGCTGCTCCGCTGGCTGCAAGCCGGTGCGCCGAATGACCCGGCGGACGTCGCCAAGTGCACAGGCCTCGAAATCCTGCCCAACAAGCTTTTGCTGGAAAGCCCCGGCCAGAAGTTCCGGTTCACGGTGCGGGCACATTATTCGGATGGCTCGGATCGCGATGTGACGGACACGGCGCTCTTCCTGACGAATAACGAATCCAGTGCGAAAGTGGAGAAAGACGGTACGCTGACCACCGGCCAGCGCGGCGAAGCCTTCGTCATGGCGCGTTTCTCGACTTACACGGTCGGCGCGCAAGTCATCGTTATCCCCAAGGATCTGAAGTACGAATGGCCCAAGGTACAGGAGCACAATTTCGTGGATGAACTGGTTGATTCGAAGCTGAAAGCGCTCCGGATGACGCCCAGCGAAATCTGCGATGATGAAACCTTCCTGCGGCGGGCCTACATCGATATCGTGGGACTACTCCCAAACAGCGATGAAGTGACGAAGTTCGAGGCGGATAAGTCGGCTGACAAACGCGAACGCAAGGTGGATGAGTTGCTTAACCGTAAGGAATTCGTCGATATCTGGGCACTCAAGTGGAGCGAACTGCTGCAGATCCGTACGGAGCAGAATAACAACGGTGGTTACAAGTCCGCGCTCGGCTATTACAACTGGCTCCACGAGCAGCTCGAGAAGAATGTGCCGATCAACGAGATCGCGCGGCAGATCATCTCCGCTACCGGTTCGACGCTGGAGAATCCTGCGGCCAATTACTATCAGCTCGAGCAGGATCCGCTGAAGCTCGCGGAAAACACCGCTCAGGCTTTCTTTGGAATCCGCATCCAGTGTTCCCAGTGCCACAACCATCCATTCGATCGCTGGACGATGGATGACTATCGCGGCTTCGTGGCCTTCTTTGCCCAAGTGGGCCGCAAGAACGGCGAAGATCCGCGCGAGCGTATCATCTACAATCGCGGCGAGGGCGAATCGAGGCATCCGGTCGGTGACCGTGTGGTACCTCCGAAGTTTCTCGCCGGTGAAGCACCCGATTGTACCGGAAAAGATCGCCGCCAGGTTCTGGCCGATTGGATTGCTTCGCCAGATAACCCCTACTTCCCGCAACACATTGCGAATCTGATCTGGGGTCAGTACATGGGACGTGGCATCGTCGAGCCGGTGGATGACGTACGGATTTCCAATCCGGCCTCGAACCCGGAACTGCTCGACGCGCTCGGCAAGAAGATCGTCGAGTATAAGTATGACCTGCGGAAAATCATCCGCGACATCTGCACCTCACGCACTTACCAGCTCACGACTCGTCCAAATGACACGAATGCTCTGGATGAACGCAATTTTGCCAAGGCGACGATTCGGCGGATGCGCGCGGAGGTGATGCTTGATTGTATTTCGGAAGTAACTGAGACGAAGGAGAAGTATCGCGGCCTGCCCAACGGCGCGCGTGCCGTGGAGATCGCCGACGGCAAAACGACGAATTACTTCCTCACCACCTTCGGACGCCGCGATCGCGAAACGATCTGTTCGCGTGAAGAAGTCGGCCCGACACTCAGCCAGGCGTTGCATCTCATCAACGGCAACACCGTTGAGCAGAAGATCGCGCAGGGCGGAGTGATCAAGAAACTCATGTCGACGAACAAGACGCCGGCGGAGATTGTCACCGAGCTGTATGTCCGTTCATTCGGCCGCGAACCCACCGAGCAGGAGCTCATCAAGCTCGAGCCGTACTGGGGCGTGACCGAAGAGCAGCCGGCGGTGTTTCATGATATCTTCTGGGCGCTTCTGAACGCCAAGGAGTTCATGTTCAATCACTGACGGGCTGCGGGGCAGGTTCTGTGGGCGGTTCTTAGTCGTAATCCTAATCTTAATCGATTGAGAGCCGCCGCACTTTGTAGCGGCACGGTTCATAACACCCAACTCCCAACGCCAAACTCCCAACATTCAATGGCATGAATTCGGTCCGTTCTCGTAAAGAGTGGGCCGTCGGCATGGCCGGCGCAACATAGTGGAAGCGGCGTCCCGCCGCTTGAAGGCGTAGATTGCAGATCCAACTTAGAGCTTTCGTGGTTAGTCGGCCTGTGGAGGGCGCTGCTTCGTCAGCGCCGCGGCGGGGTTTGGTGGTCTGTGCTTGTCTGCGTGCCCTGTAAGTAAGTGTCTCACGACTCGCATTCAGTAGGTCACCATCAATGCGTCTCATAACAAAGCGGCCCCGAGTTCGCCCCGTTTGATGTTGGTAGTTTGGCGTTGGGAGTTGGGTGTTATTAACCGTGTGATTTATAAAGCGGGCAGCTCGCAATCGATTACGATTACGATTAAAGACCACCCGCAGACCCTCCATCCAAGCTCACGGCATCCTCACCGTCACTTTGCTGCCATCCACCAAATGCTGCGCTACCAGCATCGCCTTCTTCCCACCATATTCCACGCTGACCTCATACCACCCATAGTAAGCCGGAGTGGCAGCTTCGCCCCTGGCATCACTCGTCAGGTCGGCCCGCGTCCACCATTTCCCTTTCACAAGGTCGCGCCAGACTTTAACCGCGGGCCGTTCGGTCCAGTCGGTTTTGAACATCGCAGCCGTGGGCTTCCAGTGACGCTTCTCCCAAAATCCCCAGATCATGAATCCGGTCATCTGCGGATGACTGAAAGCTAGCGTAAGCATGTCGCGCAGATGATCGGCGTGAAGTTGATCATCGAGTGACTGGAAGTCGTATTCGGTAATGGTGAGGTGTCTCACCAGTGGCGCGAACCGGTTCCAAGTCTTCCACGTATCGTCCATGCTCGGGATATCGTAGTCGAGATAATGGCTCTGGAAGCCGCAGCCGTCGGGTGTTGCGCCGCACTCGATCATATGGCGAAGATTCTTTTCCAGGCCGTCGGTGCGATCCGCGTTTGACGTGTCCTCGTTGACAAAGAGCAGCTTGTGAGTCAGCGGCCGGATCTTTTTGTACAGGTCCGCATAGATATCCGGACCGATGACGCGATAGAGCGCATCTTCCGGCGCGAAGGGCACGGGATGATTGAGTGCGTCCCATTCCGTGACATAGTCATCGGCCAGCGGGATGACGGAGGCAAAATGACGATCATAGCGGGCAAGAAGGCCGTCGGGACCGTGCGCTTTTACCAGGTCCCTTGCCCATTGCTCGAGATAACACCAGACGAGGTAATGTCCGCGGCTGGTCATCTTGTGATCGGCGGCCCATTGCAGAGTCCAGAGCACGGCGGCCTTGGTGCGGCGGCGGCTCTCGGGAGCCCAGGGCCGCGCGGGATCATCATCGCCTTCGATGTTATCCACGCGCAGGCCGTTTTCGCAGACGATCCGGCTGAAGAGTTCATCCACGACGGCGCGATATTTTACCTGATCCGCAGGCGCCAGTTTCGGGTCGAGAGCGGAGAGCATGAGAGGATCCACCGCACTGCCGAAGCCGAAGGCGTGCCGCTTCATTTCCACATGGATCTTTGCACCCGTGACCGGCACCCCGCTCGCGTCCACCACACGGATGGCCATTGCGCCCTGCCGTAGTTTCGCGATGCGGGCCTCGGCCTCCGCGCGCCACGGCGCATTCAGTTCGCGGCCTTCATAAGTGGCGGCCATGCGGGGCGCGCTGAAAATATCGAATCCGACGGGAAAACGATAGAGCTGGAGATCCGCGACCTCGATGATCTGCCGCTCCCCGCCTGTGGCGAGCTTTGCGTGGCCCTGTCCTTCCGGCGCGTCGCTCGCCGCTTGAAAAGCAAAGTAAGTTGTCTCCCATTCACGCCCGATGACGACCGGTTTCCAGAGCAGCGGGACGGAATAGTTTTCCCGGTTTTGCACCGCCGCAGTGACATGGCCTTTGCCATCCTTGGCGGCACTTTCAACACATCGCGCTTTAATGACGAACAGGCAGACCTGTCCCGTGGCGATGGGTTGTGTAAAGTTTTTGCTGACCGCGAGTTCGTGCGGTTTCTCGAGCTTGCCCGGCGAGGTGAGCCGCCATACTTGAGCCGCACCCACTGTTTCCACGCGCTCGATACCGACGTTTTCCGACGCCGGCTTCGCGGGCACGAGCGGCGTCTCTGGCAGTAATGCGACAGCTTCCGGCGGAAGCTTGAGTTCATCGGCTTGAAGATATCCGACCGAGAGCGCGAGAAAGAGAAGGAGGCGAGTGGGGAACGATGTCATGGCTGAGGGGCAGGCTCTTGATCTTAATCCTAATCCTAATCTTGATCTTAATCCCTCCGGATAAAGGCGTGTCTGGTGAAAGATCTCAATGGTGAGGCCATGTGTGTCTGTTTCATCGGCGTTCGCGAAGGAATTCCTCTATGTCAGCCTTTTGCGGAACGCCGTCCTCGCCCAATGCCGCCGCAGCCTTGAACGCCGCGGCCGCCGTCGCAAACTGCAACCGTTCTCCAAGCTCCATCCCACCCGCCAGTGCCGCCGCATACGCGCCGTGGAAAACATCCCCGCACCCGGTCGTATCAAACGCTTTCACCCGCAACGCCCGACAGTGATGCGCTTCGCTGCCTCCAGCTTCCATGTACCAGCAGCCTCGATCTCCGGCGGTGACGACGATCGTCTGCGAGTCGCTCTTTCGCAGATGCGTGACCGCCCTTTCCGCTGTGGAGCGCCCCGTGAGACGATGGGCGAAGTCTTCCGGAAGGATCAGATGATCGACGAGCGCAAGCAACTCATCTAGTCGGGGTGGGTCATCCCGTTCAAAGTCGCCAACGACGGAATTCCCGGCTTCGCGTACCAGGCGAGCCGCACGGATGGCGCCGTCCACGCCGTGATGATCGACAAGCAGGACACGCGCGGAGCGAATGACGGACTCCTCGGGAAGCTGCTCGTGCGCGCCGGTCTTGCCGGTATGTTGTGAGAACACGTTGCGCGTGGCTTCCGGTGTGGAGACGATGATGGTCGAGCGGCCCACGCCGTTTGCCGGATCCCGCGCGGCGTGACGGGTATCGATCCCTTCCCTGGCGAAGGCGGCATCGACTGCAAGTGACGCTGGATCGAACCCGAGGCGTCCGGCATAGGCGCAGCGCGCGCCAAGTCTGGCTGCGGCGATTAACGCTCCGCCGGTCAATCCGCCAAAGCGTTCGAACTTGCGCAGGACCCGCGTTTTGCGATTCGGCGGCGGATAGGCATCGACATAGAGTAAGTCATCGTAAGCGACGCTGCCGAGCCCAAGCACATCGATCTGGGGGAGATCGGAAGAGGCGCTCATCGCAGCCAGAGATGAGCCAGGAAGAGTGCGGCGAGCAGCCAGGCGATCCACGAAACTTGCTTTGCTTTGCCAGCTACGAGCATCAATGCGGCATAAGCAACAAACCCGATCGCCAGTCCTTCGCTAATGCTGAAAGTGAGTGGCATCAGCACCATGGTGAGAACGCACGGGACTGCTTTGCCAAAGTCGCGCAGATCCAGTTCCGCTGTGCTCTGCATCATTAGAATGCCCACAATCACTAGAGCAGGAGCTGTCGCTTCCGCCGGAATGACTCGCAGGAGCGGATGGAGAAAGAGACCCGCGAGAAAGCACAGGCTCACGACCAGCGAGGTTAGGCCGGTGCGCCCGCCTTCTTCGGCACCGGCGGCCGATTCAATATAACTAGTGACTGTCGAAGTGCCGAGGCAGGAGCCAATCATGGCCGCCGTGGCATCCGCGGCGAGCGCGCGGCCAATGCCCGGAAGCTGTCCTTTGGCATCGAGATAGCCGAGCCGCGAACAAACGCCGATCAGCGTTCCCATGTTATCGAAAAGATCGACGAAGAGAAACGCGAAGATCAGCGGCAGCGTTTGAGCCGGATGCTCAAGGAGATAGTGAAAATCGAATGCGAATAGCGTGGGCGCAAGCGAGGCCGGAGCGGCGAAGAAATGCTCCGGCCATTTCGTCAGCATGCCGCCGGCGGCCACGGGGATAAAGCATCCGGCTACCGTGAGGGCAATGACTCCGAGAATGATCGCACCTTTGATTCCACGCCAATGAAGCGCGGCGGTGAGCACGATCCCCGCGAGTACGAGCAGGACGCGTGGTTCGCGAAAATTACCCGCGGCGACAAACGTGGCCGGATGCGCCACGATCAGGCCGCCGTTCTTCAACCCGATGAAGGCAATGAAAAGTCCGATGCCGCAGGAGATGGCCAGCTTCAATTCCCGAGGAATTGCTTCCACGATCCGCTGGCGAATGCCAGTGGCGGTCAGGAGGAGAAAGCCCGCGCCACTGCAGAAGACGAGCGCGAGCGCTGCCTGCCAGGGGATGTGCATGCCTCCGCAAATCGTGAAGGCGAAGAAGGCATTCAACCCCATGCCGGGGGCGAGCGCGATGGGCCAGTTCGTGGCCAGGGCAAAGATGGCTGTCATCACTGCCGAAGCCAGGGCCGTGGCGGTGACTACCGCGCCGAAATCCATGCCGGTCGTGGAGAGGATCTGCGGATTGACGGCCAGGATATAGGCCATCGCGGCAAAAGTAGTGAGGCCGGCCACCACCTCGGTCCGCACGGTGGTTCGGCGCTCTTGCAGTTTGAAAAAGTGATCAAGCGCGCTCACACGGCGCAGCGTTCGCGAAAATGGGGGGAAGAAGCAAGCCTGTGGAGTTTAGAGGCGTGCACGAGCCGCTTGGCGGACCCGTTCCTTCCAATCTGCCTCCAGCGGCGCGAATGGGCCGTCGTATCGAGAGAGCAGCGTCTCTTCCAAAACTGCGTGGCTGCAGTCTTCTTTCACCAATGCGACCAAGTACTCCTCCTTGGATTGAAATCCCTCTTCAGTAGCTCGAATGACGAGTCGCGCATCGAGACTTTCGGGGAGCGAAACGGTGATCTCGATCATTTTGCCACGGTAGAAATTTCTAATCCGAAGCCAACCGGAAAACGGGTTTTGATGGGTGAATGCAAAGGAGACACTGCTCGGAGCTGGGATGTTCGCGAGCGGGACGACCTTGGACTGCGGGGTTAAGCCTCTGGCGCAACACCGCCTTCGGATGGGGCGGGTCTGTGGGGAAGGCATGGGTGGGGTCGACGTGACATTTTTAACTGAATGTCTTTTCCGATTTCGAAGATGGCTTTGTGCAAACTCAGCGATGACCGGGTGACTGAACGTCTTCACCGACCATTCCTTCCCGCAGACTGACCCCCTCCGAAGGCGGTGTTGCGCCAGAGGCTTAACCCCGCAGTCCAAGGTCGCGTTACCTGCCAGCGACCGTTTGCGACGCTACACGCCAGCGGTCTGGGCACCATTTTTTTGCGAATCCGCACCCGTTTTCAGGTTCAACCCCAGGCCCCCATCTCCCCAAGTGCAAAATCCTCCCCAGCATGCCATGCTGTTCCCCCAACATGTCCACTATCGCTCCCTCGCCTGAAGCGAATCCCGATCCTGCGGCGCGTCGTGAGGCGACTACAGCCTCCGAGCCCGCCGAATGCCGCCGTTGCTGGCTTCGGATTACGCAGCGGGAAGTGGAGTTGCACGATGACCATGAACACGAGGGCGAATGGCGCTGGCAGCTTGCCGCTACGGGCGTTTGCGCGGCGTTTGGGATCCTGGGCTGGCTCCTTCCTTGGCCTTCGGTCCGGTTGGCCTGCAACGTGATCGCTTATGCCGCAGGCGCGTGGTTCGCCGGGCAGGAGACTTGGGAAAAACTCCGGGCGCGCGAGATCGATGTCCATTTTCTCATGCTGGCAGTGGCTGCGGGAGCGGCGGCAATCGGGCAATGGAGCGAAGGAATCGTTCTGCTCTTTCTCTTTTCCCTCGCAGGCGCGCTGGAGCACTTCGCCATGGAACGCACCCAACGCGAGATTCAGTCGCTCTTCCGCGCCGCGCCGCAAACGGCCACGGTCATCGACCCGAGTGGCGCCGAACGCGAGGTTGCTGTCGCCGAACTCGCGCCCGGCATGCGTCTTCAGGTGAAACCCGGGGCGCAATTTCCGGTCGATGGCGAAATCGCCAGGGGAGAGACGGCCGCCGATGAATCGAATCTCACCGGTGAAGCGACTCCCGTGGAAAAGCGGGTCGGCGACCGAGTCCTGGCTGGGACCCTGAATGGTTGGGGCGCCGTGGAAGTGGTGACCATTCGCGGGGCGCAGGAGAGTGCTCTTGAAAAAATCATCCGCCTCATTCGTGAAGCCCAGCGGCAGAAAGCTCCCGCCCAGCGGTTCACCGATCAATTTGGCAGCCGATACACCTTCGCCGTCCTCGGTCTCACGGCGGTGATGTTCTTTTACTGGTGGCTGGTCGCCCGTCATACGCCGTTCATTTCCGTACCGGGAGATCCGAGCGCCTTCTATCACGCCATGACGCTCCTCGTCGTGGCGTCGCCCTGCGCGCTCGTGCTTTCCATTCCTTCGGCGATCCTGGCCGCGATCGCCTGGGGCGCGAGACACGGTGTGCTCTTTCGGGGTGGTGTGGCCGTCGAGCAACTGGCCGAGATCGATGTCGTCGCCATGGACAAGACGGGCACGCTCACCACAGGCGAGTTGCGCGTGGAGAACGTCGAAAGTTTTCCGGCGGGCCGCGAACGGGAAGTGGCCGAACTCGCCTTCGCTCTGGAACGTCTTTCCACGCATCCGCTGGCCCGTGCGGTGACGCGTTACGGACGCCGGGAAGGGCTGCGGGAAATCGAATTGACCGAGTTTGTTTCTGTGACCGGCCTGGGGCTCGAAGCCTTTCGCGGGGCCGAACGCGTTCGCCTCGGGCGCCGTTCCTGGGTGACCGATGGGCATTCGGGTGCCGCACCATTGCCGGCCTTGGAGGAAGCGTTCGGCGTGTCCGAAGTCTGGCTGGCGTGTGGCGATCTGATCGGCCGGATGCGCCTGCGGGACGATATCCGCCCTCAATCCAGCGCGGTCGTTTCGCAACTGCGCGCGCGGGGATTGCATCCGGTCGTGCTGACCGGGGATCGGCCTGAGGCCGCTGCGTTCCTGCGTGAAAAGCTCGGGATCGAAGATGTCCGCGCGGAATTGAAACCGGAGCAGAAGCTGGAGGTCATCGCCGGTTTTGCGAAAGAGAACCGCAAGACGGCCATGATCGGCGACGGCGTGAACGACGCGCCCGCCCTTGCGGCAGCGCACGTCGGAGCGGCGATGGGTGCACGAGGATCCGACGCCGCCCTGGAACAGGCCGACATCGTCCTCATGCACGACCGGCTGGAAAACTTCCTCGCCGCCTACGATCTCTCGCGCCGGGCGCGCAGCGTGATCCGCCAGAACCTCGCCATCTCACTCGGAGTCATCGTCGTCCTCGTTGTGTGCGCGCTGGGCGCCAAAATCGCGCTCCCGGTTGGTGTGCTTGGACATGAAGGGAGCACCGTGGTGGTGGTGCTGAATAGTCTACGGTTATTGTTTTTCAGCGGGGCTCGGGAGAAGGCAGAGCAATAGGAGACGCAAGGCGTTGTTTGAGTTTTGGGGAGAACACCCAACTACCAACGTTAAACTACCAACATTCAAAGTGTCTCGCTGACAACGCCGTACTGTTACTCAGGCCTTTGTCGGCTTCCTCTATCGGAAAGGGCGTCGAACTCGGAACCCATTGAATGTTGGTAGTTTAGCGTTGGGAGTTGGGTGTTCCTTTTTCGGATATTCGACACCATGACACCGAGAAAATGAACACGCCGATCGCCACTTCTACCGTGCCGCCGTGTGCTCAACGATGAATTGCACCACCGGCGTGGGATCATCCAGCCCATGCGGATGGTGCCCGACGCCCGGCTTGTGGATCACGCGGATCTCCCCACCCAGCTTGGCGTATCGTTCCTCGATAATCGCCGTATTTTCCGCAAGCGGAACGACATCATCGGCGTCGCCGACCACATGAATGAGTGAAATATGAGCCCTGGCGAGCGTGGGAAGCACGTCGATGGGATTGCCCTGATACCCGAGCGCCGCAGCTTCGTCGGTAAAGCCGTAAACCTTCAGGAGCGACGCCCAATCGCCCGGGCTTCCCTTGCCTTTGCCCTTGCCGCCCGGCCAGCTCTTGAAATCGCACACCGGCGCGTCGCCATAAATGAGCGCCACCTTTTCCGGATTCTCCGAGGCGAAACGGTAGCTATAGAGGCCACCCCGGCTGATGCCAATGAGCACGGCCTTCTTCGCCAAGCCGTGAGCGATGAGGGTGTCATAGAAGGCGCTGCAATGCTTCAGTGCGGACGGAGCTCCAAAAGTATTCCCGACGTCGATGAAGGCATGATGGAAGCCCTTCTCGATGAGCGTGGGCGCGGCGCAGCGGTCCGTAAATGCATCCGGGAACATCATACACCAGGACCACGGATTTCCCGGCAGAGCCTGTTTGGGTTCGACGACCCACGCCGCACAGCCGTCTACTGTAAACTTGTGGCGTTTGAAGCCGTGCCACATGTCGATCGTCTCATCCGGGAAGGATAAGGCAGCCGGCTGCTCCGCCCGACCGGGAGCGGCCAGCGCAAACAGACAAAGAACGGCGCCGAGAACGGAGAGATAGAGAAAGCGGGACATGGAGGGAAAGAGGGTCGCTGAAAAAGACCACATGCCGGGAAGGAGATTAGAAGATATGGCCATTGCGGCCAACTTCCCGTCACGAATAGGGTTCCTGAGACCGATAGGACACATAAGTCCCATTCGTCGCATGTGTCCCATAAGTCCCATCTCCGCCCTCCTGGTTTCCCGTAAAACGTAGAGCCACCGTCTCCCAAACTAGCCTTGGAGCCGCCTCATTTCCACACCGGCTCGCTCCTCGCCACCGCCTGCTCCGCCGCCTGGGCGAGCGCATCCGAAAAGCTCCGGATATCCAGGAGATAGTGGTCATACCACTCGAAAAACGGCGCCTCTTCGTAAAGGGTCTCTTCTTCGACGCTTTCTCCCCGATAACCGAGCGCGACGCGGCATACCGATAGATAACCAAGCGCGGAATGGTCCTTGTGCGGCTTGAATTCGTGCATCCGCGCCCAAGCTACAGCGATGCGGATGGCGTCGTGGTCGCTACTCGACGGAAAGATGTTTTCCACCGTTCCCTGCTTCTGACGGGAAAGCCCGGCATTCCAATACTTCGCGTGGATCTTATACGTCTTCGTCATCTCCGGAAAACTAGAAACGCATGAGTGCACCCATCTGGACGTCGTCCGCAGATAACCTAGGTGAAGAAACGTTGATCGCAAGCGGCTTTCCGGGCGATTGGCCGGCTTCCGCAGGTGGGGTGGTGGTGTTCGTTTTCACTGGAGGGTGGTGAGGTCATTCCGGAGCAAGTTTTACACCAATGCTATATAACATTGGCGATAAATTAATCGTCGCGGGAAAGTGTCTCGCTACGGTTTCTCGACGACCCAGATATTGCGGAAGCGGAGTGACTCACCGGTGTCTCGGAGACAGACCGGACCGGGGCCGGGGGTTTCGGGAGTTAGCTCTTCGGTTGGTCCGGCGATTTCCTGGTTTTTGTGAATGGAAATGCCATTGAGACTCACTGAAATGACGGCGTTTTTCGTCTTGCGGTCCTGGGTGTCGAAGGCGGCGGCAGTGAATTCGATATCGAGTGTCTGCCATTGGCTCCGTGGGAACGAAGCGTTTACCAGTGGCTCGGTCCGGTTCAGGATTGCTCCGCAACTCCGGGCATCGGGTTCCCGGCCAAACGAATCGCGAAGCGGGATTTCGTAGTAGCCGCCGATGACTAGTGCGCCCGCGGACGGGGCATCGCCGGCGAGGCGGAACTCCAGATGCAGGGTAAAGCTCTCGAAGCGCTGCTGGGATTCCGTGCCTCCCCGCAGCAGATGGACATCATCCGTCCTGCCATTCGTCCATGCGGAAGGTTCGCTGCCATCGAAGAGCACGACCGCTCCGGGCGGCGGCTTTGCGCCGAGGGTGGGTGAAGCGCGCTCGATCCGCTGCAGAGTCCAGTGATGGCCCTGATCGTCCGTTCCGTTCAGTTCACCGCCCGCGTCGAGGATCGCCGTCCAGATATTGCCCTTGAAATGAATCTCGTCGCCGGTCCGGGAGCCGTCGCCATCGGCAATCCGCTCGGCGTTCGTGGCGACTCCCGGCAAGCCATGGCGCCATCCCACGATATGGAAAAGCCCATCTGGCAGGGCGAAGACCTGGGCGGCGTAGCCATCCCCTTCGTACTCGCCCTCCGCCGGGGTGCTTGCGGCAAGGGCCGCAGAGCAGAGGGCAAGAGAGAGGGCGATGACGAACCGGCGGAGCATGGAAGCGGCAAAGAGCATGGGGAGATCGCCAGTCTGAGGGCGAGGCATTTTGAGGGATGGAACTTATCGGAACCCGTGAGACGAATGGGTCCTATGGGCTTGATACGCCGCCCGGTGACACAAAGTTCGGTTGGCACTCTATAAATTGTTGCGCTATGGTCCGCGCCCTTTTGCAACCATGAAAGCGAGTGAACTCATCTATCTCGATAACAATGCGACCACGCGCGTGGACCCTGCTGTTGTTGAAGAAATGATGCCGTTCCTCACTGAGCTTTACGGTAATCCTTCGAGCGCCTACGGCTTCGGCCAGCGCGTTGGCAAAGCGCTCGACCTGGCGCGCGAGCGCACGGCGGCCCTGCTCGGCTGTGAACCGTCGGAGATCCTGTTTACGAGCTGCGGCACGGAATCGACGAACGCCGCCATTCATTCGGCGCTTTCCATGGATCGCGACCGCCAGCATGTGGTGACGACCCGTGTCGAGCATTCCGCTACGCTCAAGACCTGCGAGACGTTGTCCCGCCGGGGACACGAAGTCAGCTGGCTGAGCGTCAATGCGGAGGGGCAGATCGATCTCGCGGAGCTGGAGCGCGCCATTCGGCCGGATACGGCGATCGTTTCCGTGATGTGGGCGAACAACGAGACGGGCGTCCTGTTTCCGATCAACGAAATCGCTGCGATCGTCCGCGCCAAGGGCGCCCTCTTCCACACCGATGCGGTGCAGGCCGTGGGCAAGATTCCGATCACGCTCAGCGACGCGAAGATCAATTTCCTTTCCCTCTCCGGCCACAAGCTGCATTGCCCCAAGGGCGTCGGCGTCCTGTACGTGAACCGTCGCACCAAGTTCCACCCGTTCATGATTGGCGGGAGCCAGGAAAGCGGCAAACGCGCCGGCACGCAGAATGTTGCGTCCATCGTGGCGCTGGGCAAAGCCTGCGAGGTTGCCGGGAAGTGGATGGAACATGAGAACACCGAGGTACTCGCCCTGCGCGATCTGTTCGAAAATGGAGTGCTCTCCAAGATCGAAGGTGCGCAGGTGAACGGCGACCGCGTTCATCGCCTGCCGAATACGTCGAATATCACCTTTGAAAACGTCGACTCCGAAGCCGTCCTCATGCTGCTGGATCAGGAAGGTATTTGCTGCTCGGCGGGATCGGCTTGCACGGCTGGATCGCTGCATCCTTCGCACGTGCTGAAGGGCATGGGCTTCTCCGATGAACGCGCCCGCTCCAGCCTGCGCTTCTCCTTCTCCCGCTTCAATACGAAGGCCGAAGTGGAAAAGGCGCTCGAGGTGCTGCCTCGCGTGATTTCGAAGCTCCGGCGCGTCGCCGTGGCGGCTTAGGCGGTCTCGTCAGTCGGTCAGTCCCCACCGGCTATGACGCCCCATTGGATTCTGCCGGAAGCCGCGCATGCCGCCACTTGCCAGACTCTCACGTCGGATCTCGACGTCCCGAAGTTTGTCGCGGAACTGCTTTTCCGGCGTGGATTCCGGTCTTCCGCCGAAGCGGCCAGTTTTCTCGATCCACGCCTGAAGAATCTCAGCGATCCCTTTCTACTGCCCAATATGGGGGTCGCGGTGGACCGCCTCCTTGCGGCCATCGATCGCAAGGAACGCATCGTTCTCTACGGTGACTACGACGTCGACGGCGTGACGTCCCTGGCGCTGCTCACGCGCATCCTTCGCGCCTTTGGCGGCGACGTCCAATGCTTCCTGCCCTTGCGGATGGATGAAGGTTACGGGTTGAGTGCGGATGGCGTGGCCCGCTGCATGGCGACCCTTCAGCCGCAGCTCCTGGTCGCGGTGGATTGCGGCACGACCTCGACCGCGGAAATTGCCGAGCTTTCGCGCGCCGGAATCGATGTTCTGGTCTTCGATCACCACGAGGGAAAGGAGGAACTCCCGAAGTGCCTGGCGTTGGTCAATCCGAAGCTGGGTTCTGATTTCCATTACCTGTGCAGCGCCGGGCTGGCCTTCAAGGTGTCCCACGCACTGCTCAAGCGCCGGCAGATTCCCGGACTCGACCTCCGGCACTATCTCGATCTCGTTGCGCTCGGGACTGTGGCCGACCTTGTCCCACTCGTGGGCGAGAACCGCACGCTGGTGAAGCGCGGGCTTGCGCAGATCGCTGAGAGCCGGTGGATCGGTGTGCGCGCGCTGGCGGAAGTCGCGAGTGTCGGGGGCGTGGTGACGGCATCGGACGTCGGCTTCAAACTCGGCCCGCGCATGAATGCCGCCGGCCGTCTTGGAACCGCTCAGGATGCCCTGGAGCTACTGCTCACTGAAGATCCCGCGCGTGCCCGCGTGCTTGCGGGCTCGCTCGATGCCCAGAACCGCGAACGCCGCGCCGTGGAGGATGCCGTCCTCACCGCCGCGGAAGAGCAGGTGGCGGATTGCTATCTGCCGGAGCGGGATGCCGCGATTGTGGTTGGGGCTGTGGGCTGGCATCCGGGCGTGATTGGCATCGTGGCTTCCCGTCTCATGAAGCGGCATTATCGGCCGGCGCTGGTCGTGGGGTTCGATGAACAAGGCCTGGGCAAAGGGAGCGGCCGCAGCATCGCCGGGCTTTCGCTGGTCTCTGCGCTGGCGGAGTGCGGCCATTTTCTCGAAAAACATGGCGGACATGAAATGGCGGCCGGCTTTGCCTTGCGGGAGACGCGGTTCACGGAGTTTCGCGATGCTTTTCGCCAGTGTGTGAGGGTGCGGTTGCGGGATGATCAGCTGCAACCCAGCCTGACGCTGGACGCGGAGGTTACCCTGGTTGATGTCCGGCATTCGCTGCTCGAGCAGCATGACGCGCTGCAACCCTTCGGCATGGGCAATTCCCAGCCGGTGTTTTTCGCGCGCCGCGTCATGCTCGCCGCCGAACCGCGCGTGATGAAGGAGAAGCATCTTTCGCTGTTGTTGCGGCAGGGTGCGCAGGAAATGCGCGCCGTCTGGTTTGGGGCGGCCGCCGAAGTGCTGCCCCGTCTGCCCTGGGATATCGCCTTCACCGTGGAGCGAAATGAATATCAGGGCGTCGTCACCGCCCAGATGCACGTGCGCGCCGTGCGCACGAGTGTGAAGTAGGCTTTCCGATCGGACCGATGAAACTCTTCTGCTGTTACACTCCCGCCCACGAAGTTCTCTTTCGGGATTACTTCAAGCCGACCATCCCGAACAGCTTTGAACTGCAAACGGCGATCATTGAGCTGGAAGGGGCCGGGGATTTTCTAAGTCCTGAATTCATTCGCTGCATCTGCCGGAAGATCGAACTGATCATGGAAAGCGTGCGGGCCAATTCCGGTGGAGCGATTATCTGGTCGGACATCGATATCCAGTTTTTCGACATCACTCCGGAGGCGCTGCTCTCGCAACTCGGCGACCATGACATCGCGTTTCAACCCGAGGGACCGCGGGTGAAGCACGTGAACACGGGGTTCTTCATCTGTCGCTGCAACGACCGCGTGCTGCGCTTTTTCGAAAAGGTTCGCGATGGCCTGCAAGCGAGCCCGGGAATGAATGAGCAATACATCATCAACCTGTTGCTCGAAGACGCCGCGCTCGACCTTTCGTGGACTTATCTGCCGTTCAGTTACTATGCGCGGACCCACGGCTGGCCACCGCCCCGGCAGCTCAGTCTCTATCACGCGAATGCGACGCCTGGAAAAGGCGGCGTGGCGCGAAAGATTCAGCAATTCAAAGAGCTGGCTTTTGTGCGGCGGTTTGGGTTTCCGGCAGTGGTCCTGACTTCGATCAAGTATGTACCGAAACGGCTGTGGCGGGTGTTATCCGAGCGGCTGGCACGGGCGAGCTAAAAGCGGTCGGTCAACAAATATTGACAGGTGGGGGAGACCCATAAGTCCCATCTGTCCCATTCCTCCGACGGCCAAGTCAATTTCCGCGTAAGCGCGCCTGCCAGATCCAGCTCCACGGGATGGCTCCGAAACTCAGGATCCAGTCGTTGAACTGCTGGAGCGTCCAGCCTTCTCCCGTGACAAGATGCGCGTGCAGACGCTCGACTTCGAGGCGGCCGAGGAGATAGCTCATCGGCACGGTCGGTGAGGAGGTGTACCAGTTCACATCGCCGCGGGCGCGTCCGGCGGTGAAGCCGACGCCATCCTGCAACCGCTTGCACGCCGCCGCGAAACTCAGCGAGCCGTCATGCAGTCCGCAATCGATCCCGATGCGATGCGCGCGCCAGAGGGCGTCGTGGAGCTGAATGAGGCGGCCTTCGGGCAGGTCGATGACACCCTGATCCACCGACATCTTTTCGCACCACAGCGTCCAGCCTTCATAGAAGATGGCGTGATGGAAAAGACGGCGGAGTTTGCTCGGGTGCTGATTCTGGACGCAAAATTGCAAGTGATGCCCGGGATACGCTTCGTGCGCGCAGGTAAATTCCAGCCCGAAATGCTGCCGCACTTCGGCGGCTTTCTTCTTTGGATCACGCTGCAACAGTGAGAGGTCATTCACCCAGAAAATGCCGGTTTGATCTTTCTCAAAGGCGCCCGGTGCATGATACGCTGCGGTTGGAAACTGATGGCGTAGAAAGGCCGGCACGGGCATGACACGGCAGCGCTCGCCTTTGGGGAAAGTGACGAGCCCAGCCTGCTCGAAACGCGCCCGCACTTCGCCGGTGACGCGCTGGTATTCTTCCAGCAAGGTTCCCGCCGAAGGAGTCCAGCGCCCGGCGGCTTCTTCGAGAATGGCGGCGGTCTTTTTCTTCCCGAATTTCCGCGCTTCAGTATTCAGCTCCGCGGTGAGCTTTTCGATAAGGGCCGTACCGAGAGCGTGAACTTCAGGCGCCGAGTAGGGTAATCCGGTCCGTTCGCGGACGAGGAATTCGAAACCTTCGCGTCCGGCCATATAGCCGTTGGCAGGGCCGCGTTCCTTCCGCTCGATCGCCCGGGCATACGTATCGAATGCGGCCTTTGCTTCGGAAAAGAGCCGGGCGGTGCGGTTGGACTCGCTGGATAGCGCTTCGCATTGCTTTGACACCTCGGTGAAGAAGTCGCCCACGCCCGCGCAGGCCTTGAGGGCGAGATCGGTCCAGAGCGGCACTGGCTTGCGGATGCAGGCTGCGCCCTGGGCGAGAAAGCGGGGCAGCTTGGAAAGCCGGCTCTCGATCGCGGGCAGCGCTTTGCCCAGGCGGTCGTGATTCCGGATCACGAGCATGAAGATCGCGTTGACCGCGGCGTCGCAGTGGAGTTGTGGATTCGTTCGCCACGTCTCGCGTTCGTTGGAAAAAAGCCCGGTGCGGAGGTAGGCGAGAAAACCACGGCGATCGAGCCAGTCGTCGCCGCTGAAAGCGCTGTCGGGCAGCGCTTCGACCTGCGTCAGCGTTTCCTGAAGCTGGCGCCGGTGCTCCAGATGCAGCCTGGCATCATTTTCTCCCAACTCCGCATCGAACTCATGCAAGCCCCGCTCACTGGCCTCCTGCGGAAAGAGCCGGTGGCTTTCTTCCAGCCAATGATCGGCGATTTTGCGGAACCGGCGGACTTCGGAATTTGGGGAAGCGGGCATGGTTATGGTGTGGAGAGATTCGTGATGCTGTCGAAACCGGATCAACTGAAGCGCGGTGCGCGCATTATTGATCCGCCGCGATCGCCTTATTCGCTTCCCGGGAAAGATCGCGAATCCGCTTCAATTCGCCCGCGGAATAATCACGATCCGGCATGCGGCCCTGGACGATTTCACGGATGGCTTTCAACCGCTTGTCGAGATTCTGGATGAGTGGCGAATTCTTCAGCCGGGGCCGAAAAGTGTGAATTTCGTCGATGAACGGGTCAGCCAGCTCTGGTTTGAAAACCTGCCGGGCCCGGTCGGGTGAGTAGTCATCCACCACGGCGGTGCTGGTGATCTCGAGTCCGCGCAGCCAGCCGCCCAGGCCGATGAGATGGACGATCTCCTCATCCTTCAGTTTGAGAAGGGCCGACTCGGCTTCCGCCTGGGTCCTGATCAGCTCCTTGCGGATCTCTGTCCAACGCTCGTGATCGGCCAATTCGATCATATGCCGTCCGCGCTTCGTGAGATGCTCGCCGATGCCGAGCCCCTTGGCGAGGCGCATGAGATCGCGACCGACCGGCTCGATTTTCGAAGCCCGCTGACTGGAGACGACGAGGAAACCGTCCGCGATCAGATTCCCGGCGAGCAGAGCCATGCGCGCCCGTTCCTGGGGAAGATGATCGGGCAACGGCCGCCAGACTTTCTCAAAAGGAATCGGCTGGAGCGCTGAAAGCTCATCGAATACGTCTTCAATGGAAGGCGCTTTGAAGTCGCCGATTCCCAGTTCCTGCCGCGCGCGATCGATCTCCCTCTGTCCCGGTTCGGCGAGGAGGGTGCCCGGCAGGCAAGCGAGCAGGATCAAAGCGCACCAACGCGCAAGAGAAGCCATATGAGAGGATGATTTGGCAGATTTCGGAGGCTTTGCACTTGGAAAGGTGAAATTTGTAGAAGCAAAGTGCGTCACGGGGTGACCGTGATGACTGGCGGATCTTTCAGAGAGCAACACTGCTAAAAAGAAAGCGTACGTCTCGGACAGGGTGGATGGATGGAGCATAACACCTTCGCGCTGCCGCATTTGAGAACGCATCACGCTCGCGTCACGGTGCGAGCGTGACCAGAGAAGAGAAGAGAAGAGTTTATATACACACACACGGAGCGGAGGCGCGTGGAGGGATGGGGTGAAAGATCAACGCGCTTTCGGCGAATGGGCGGATTTGGAAACGTTCAACGTCCGACGTTCAACTTTCAACCTTCAGAGGTTTGCAAGCTCCTCGAACTTAGACTGCATTCCTTGACTCGTTCAATGTAGCGCCGCTTCCTGTTTACCGCTGAGCGTGGATCCACAATCTTTGAAAGTTGAACGTTGAGAGTCGAAAGTTGAACGTTTCTTCCCCCTTCCAACTTCGACCACACGCCAACCGCCCTTGCCGGGCCAACCGCCCAGTGCGCTTGCCCCGCTCTCACTCCCGCGCTAAAAGGAACGGCTCATGTCCAAGCGCGTTCTTTTCATCGTTGCGCTCCTTCTGGGGTTGGCCGGGTTCGTCGCGTGCCTGTGTGGTGTGGCCATGGCGTGGGATGGCGCCTATCAGTTTTCTCTGACGGTGATCCAGCAGAGTCCGTATCACTATTTGAGCCGGTTTCACTCCTGGATCGTCTGGCTGCCCACGGTCTGGGCCAGTCACTTCACCGGAAACCTCAAAGTGTTGGAAGCGGTGTACGGAGCGCCCTTTTGCTTCGCCCCTCTTACCGGCTTCCTCATGTCGTGGTGGGTGGCGCGGAAGCATGCTGTTCACGTGTTGCTTTGGGTCACTGTGGGCATCGCTTTTGGCGCTCTTCCCGGGCAGGTGTTCATGATCAATGACAGCATCTTCCAGTTGCACCTGTTCTGGCCTTTTTTCCTCGGCGCCCTTTGTCCGATTCGCTCCTGGAAACGCTGGCTCGTGGGCGCCTTTGGTTTCTGGCAGCTCTCGCATCCCATCGGGATCGCCCTTTGTGGGTTGACGGCCCTGGTGGCGGCGGATTCCGCTTTCCGGCGGCCGGAGCAACGCCGCGCTTTTGGCGGATATGCGCTTTGGTCGCTGATGCTTTCCGCGGGAGGCATTGCCAAGCTCTTTCTCTTTCCCGATTCCTACGCGGCCTCCGAAGCGCACGCGTCTCTCCTCGTTTACTACTTCCAGCAAGCCGTCCTGGGCTGGCCGCTGGCGGCCATGGCCTGTGTCTGGACTGCGGTGTGGCTGACGCTGCGTCTGCCCGGACAATCACTCGAGAAGCAGGCGCGCTTCCAGAGGTGGGCGCTGGCCCTCGTCGCCCTCGCCACGGGTTTGCTCCTCGTTTGGGCGGTGAGTCCGCATTCCTGGTGGAAGGCACTCGATTATCGCCGCTGGCTTGTTCCATTTACCCTGCCATTTCTTCTGCTGGCTGCATGGGAATGCCGGCGTCCTCCGGTGATCTCCGAGGCCGTGACCCGTTTCCGGGGTACTTTCGCCTGTGCGGTGGCTCTCATGTTTGCGGTAATTCTCACGGCTCAGAGTCTGTCATGGTCGGCGCTACAGGGCCGGCTCGGTGCACAAGTCCATGCCGATCCGGGGCCGGTACTGACGCCGGAAACCCTCACCTGGACAAAGCAAACGGCGCTCGATCACTGGGGAACCACCGCCCTGATCATCACCCTGCAAGGCCGCGAGCCGCACACGCTTCATCTTGATGCCGGCCAACTTGCGGAGCTTGCTACCAAAGACGGATGGAATCTGGTTCCGCTCGTTGCTTCGCATCGGGTTTCCCCTGAACCCGGCCCGGTCGGGTGCTTCGAATTCCGGCCGGTCCTTGAACGCATACACGCTTCATGGGCTGGCGCTTACGCACCAAAACAGGCTTCCGCCAAGGGGCAGATGGCGCGGGAAACCGATCTTTTTCACTAACCAAGTACGGCGAGAGCGAACGGCGAGAGCGAATTAGGAAAGCGCTTGACCGTCTGACCCCAAGCGTCATTATGCCGCCCTTCAATCGCCGGTGACGGCGACTCACCTAAAATATGCACGGAAGTTTGGGAACTACAATTTGGACATTTTGCTACTTCGTTGTCCTGTCCGGCCTATCCCTCTACGGCCTGCATCGCTATGTCATTTTATACCTTTTCCTGAAGCACCGGAACCGCCAGCCCCAGCCGCTTTCGACCTTTGAAGAGCTGCCGCGGGTAACGGTTCAGTTGCCGATTTTCAACGAAATGTACGTGGTGGAACGGCTCCTTGATTCGGTAGCCGCCCTCCAGTACCCTCGTGAACTCCTTCAGGTTCAGGTACTTGACGACTCCACGGACGAGACGACCGCCATCGCCCAGAAGCGGGTGGACGCTCTTCGTGCCGCAGGACTGCGCATCGAACTGATTCATCGGACCGACCGAACGGGGTTCAAAGCCGGCGCGCTTTCGAACGGCCTGACTACGTGTGAGGGGGAGTTCATACTCATCCTTGATGCGGATTTCGTGCCCGCCCCCGACATGTTGTTAAAAACGATCCATTATTTTACGGATCCAAAGGTCGGCATGATTCAAACCCGCTGGGGACATCTCAACCGCACGTACTCACTTTTGACGCGTGTGCAGGCGATGTTTCTCGACGGGCATCTCCTCCTGGAGCAGACGGCGCGAAGCCGTTCGGGACGCTTCTTCAATTTCAATGGCACCGCCGGACTCTGGCGGCGCACTTGTATCGATCAAGCCGGCGGCTGGCAGCATGATACGCTGACCGAAGATCTCGACCTGTCCTACAGGGCACAGCTCAAGGGATGGCGTTTCGTGTTCCTTCCGGATCTCGTCACGCCCGCCGAATTGCCGGTCGACATGAATGGCTTCAAGTCGCAGCAACACCGCTGGACGAAAGGCTCGATTCAGACCTGCCGGAAACTGCTTCCGGCCGTTTGGAGAGCTGATTTGCCACTCCTTTTGAAGCTGGAAGCCACGGCGCATCTCACCTCGAACTACGCCTATCTCCTCCTGCTCTTTCTCTGCCTTCTTTTGCACCCGGCGACGGGTGGGATCTCTCACGGCACCTGGCACGGGGCGCTTCTCGATATCGCCATCTTCTTCTCGGCGTCGGCGCCGGCGGCGGTCTTCTACATCTACTGCCAGCGGGTTCTGCATCCTCATTCCTGGCTGAAGGAAATTCTGCTTCTGCCTGCGCTGCTGGCGCTCGGTATCGGGCTCGCGGTGAACAATGCCCGCGCGGTCGTCGAAGCGATGATCGGCCACAAATCCGAGTTCACACGGACGCCGAAGTACGGCATCGAGCGGAAGACTCAGTCCTGGAAACAAGCTCAATACGTCCCTCTGAAATCCGTCCTGCCTTTTGTCGAATTGGCGTTCGCCGGATACTTTACGTATTTTCTCGTTTTCGCGGTTCTGCACGGCCAATGGCTCTCAATTCCGTTCCTTGTGCTGTTCCAGGCAGGGTTTGGGTATGTGGCGCTCTGCTCCATCGCCCAGTGGATCCCGAGTCTGCGGTTTCCGGGCCGTGATACCGGTGCTTCGCTTCCGGCATAAGAAGCTGTACGCGTCATTCTTAGCCCCACAGCGCACTGTTCGCTCTGTGGGGCGTTCTCATTTTCGGAGTGTTGTTTTTGAGAATATAAGTGACTTTTCCGGGACGGGGTGCCTAAAAGCGATGGCATGGAGGGTGCTAAATCGGAATCCGTCATCATTCCTGAGAACATGCATTACCGCCTTTCTCTTTTTTGCCTAATCCTGGCCGCCTGCGTCCCATTCGGACGGTTACAGGCGGATACTGCCATCCTTGTTAGCGTTCCGGATCAGAAGCTCGTGGTTTTGCAGAATGGGTTGCGGTCGGCGGAATATCCGGTCTCCACGTCGCGCTTTGGCGTCGGCGATCGCCCTCGCAGTTTCGCGACGCCGCTCGGCGCACTGCAGGTCGCGCTGAAGATCGGTGATCATCTGCGGGAAGGATCGGTCTTCCATTCACGCCGGCCAACCGGTGAGATTCTTCAGCCCAATGCCCCGGGCCGCGATCCCATCGTCACGCGCATTCTCTGGCTGCGTGGTCTGGAGGCGCAGAATGCCCACGCCTACGACCGGGCGATTTACATTCACGGGACTCCGCAGGAGCGGCTGATCGGCCGTCCCGCGAGCTACGGCTGCATCCGCATGCGTTCCTGCGACGTGGTGAAAGTCTACGACGCCACGCCGGTGGGAGCGAAGGTCGAGATCGTGAATGTCTCCGTGAGCCGCGCAATGAAGGACATTGCATCGGAAGTGCACGTAGGAGAGCCGGCCAGCTGAAAGTCAGTTGCGGCGCCGGAAAACGGCGACAACGAAAGGCCGCTCCATCGCCCCGCCCGGCCGGCCTCTTTTTCCCGACGATAAGCGCTTTTCTCGACGGCACTTGAAAAACGGGTATGGTGCGGGTCTGACCTACTATGGACCTCGGCAGTAAACGTGTTCTGATTTTCATCGTTGCCTACAACGCGGAGAAGACCATCGAGAGCGTTCTCGATCGGATTCCCCCCGAACTGCACAATCGTAACGTCGAAGTCCTCATCATCGACGACTCGTCCAAGGACCGCACCTTTCAGACGGGCCTGAAGCGCGAGAGCCGCGAAGGTGATTTTCGCATCACCATTCTCCGGACTCCGGTGAACCAGGGCTATGGCGGAAACCAGAAGCTTGGTTACCGCTATGCCATCGACAACGGCTTCGATGTCGTGGCGCTCATTCACGGCGATGGCCAGTATGCGCCGGAAAAACTCCCTCTCTTGCTCGAGCCGTTCGTTACGGAAGATGCCGACGCGGTCTTCGGCTCGCGGATGATCAACAAGCAGGACGCGCTCAAGGGCGGCATGCCGCTCTACAAGTGGGTGGGTAACCAGGTGCTCACCACGTTCCAGAATCGCATGCTGGGAACGACGATGAGCGAGTTCCACTCGGGCTATCGCCTTTATGCGACGAAGGCCCTGCGCCGCATTCCTTTTGAGCGGAACTCGAACGATTTCCATTTCGATACGGACATCATCGTCCAGCTCTATTTTGCTGGGATCAGCATCAAGGAGATCGCCATTCCCACCTTCTACGGCGACGAGATCTGCCACGTGAACGGGATGAAATATGCGTGGGACATCTTCCGCACGATGCTCCGGGCGAAATGCCACGAGAAGAACCTGCTCTACGATCGCAAGTTCGATGTCGGCCAGGTGGAGCTGACTTACGATCTCAAGATGGGCTTTGCGTCCTCGCACACCTTCGCCATCGAGGCCGTGCAGCCCGGCGCAAAGGTGCTCGATATCGGATGTGGTCAGGGATACGTGGCGAGTGAGATGGTCAAGAAGGCCTCGCACGTGGTGGGCGTGGACCAGTACATCACCGAGTCGAAGGATCCCCGGATCGAGTTTAAGAAATGGGATATCGATGCCGAGCACTTCCCTGTCGAGGTCTCCGAGTTCGATCAGATCTTCCTGCTCGATATCATCGAGCATCTCCATGATCCGGAGGTGTTCATGGAAACGTTGCGGCGACTCGCCGTGCGGAAGCGTCCGGAGATCGTGCTGACCACGGGCAACGTGAGCTTTTTCGTAACGCGCTTCATGCTCTTCCTCGGCAATTTCAACTATGGCCGGAAGGGCATTCTCGACCGTACGCACACGCGCCTCTTTACGTTCAATTCGCTCAAGGAACTCTTCGCGCAGACAGGTTATGAATTGCTCGAGGTCAAAGGCATTCCTGCTCCGTTCCCGAAGGCACTGGGCGACAATGCTCTCGGCCGCGGTCTGGTGAGTATCAACGAAGCCTTGATCAAGCTCATCCCCGGGCTCTTTTCCTACCAGATCTTCATCCGGGCGAAGGCCAATCCGACAGTCGCAGCGCTGCTCCACGAAACGATCACGACGAGCGAGGAGTTGCGCAAAGCGGAGCTCGCGGCGGTTTAGTCTCAAGACGGCGGTCTGCAGCGCCAACGGCGTGACCCCTTGGGTAGGGACGGCTGTCTCAGCCGTCCGACCAAGGTGGAATGGAGCATGGATGTGGAGGAATCAAAGGCCCCGCACACAGCACGTCTTTGCCCGAACGACACGTCCAATCGAGCAACGCCTCACGCGCATGCGTCACTGCCGGAAGGTGCCCAACTATTGGTTGTGTCCACTTTGCAGTCCAAGCGTTCCGAGTATGGGTTTCTTATTTATGGGCACCAAAATGCATTCCATCCTGGTCGGACGGCTGGGGACAGCCGTCCCTACCCGAAGGGCTCGCGCCGTTCCCCGTACAGGCGCTCCAAATCCGTTTCCAGGTCAGTGCCTGAGCCCGACATAGCCGATCCGCCCAAGAAACGGCTCTTGGCGGGGTTGTGCTCTGTGGCTACCCCCAGCTTTGCTATGAATGGGGGAACTTTGCACCCGCCCGATTCCCGAAAATGAAACCAAAAGCCATTCCGTTCGTACTCACCTGCGCCCTGTTTGCGGGCAGTCTGCAGGCCGCTGACAAGGTGACGTATAACGATCAAGTAATGCCGATCCTGCGGAACTCCTGCCTGAATTGCCACAACCCGGACAAGAAGAAGGCGGGGCTCGATCTTTCGACTTATCAGGCGGCGCTGGCCGGCAGTGACAATGGCAAGGTGCTCGAGTCGGGCAATCCGTCGGGAAGCTTGCTGGTCAAGTGCATCAAGCAGACGGAAGATCCGAAGATGCCGCCGAAGGGCGATAAGCTTTCCGACGCGGATATCGCCGTTTTTGAAAAATGGATCGCCGGGCAGTTGCTGGAGACGGTGAATGGCAAGGCCGTCGCCGCGAGTAATAACGTGCAGGTCGCAGTGGTTTCGCTGGAAAAACCGAGCGGCCCTCCTCCGATGCCGGGTGATCTGCCGCTGGATCCGGTCGTGCAGACGAAGACGACTAACGCCCTCGTGGCGCTGGCCGCGAGTCCATGGGCGCCGCTCGTGGCGGTGGGCGGGCAGAAGCAGGTCGTTCTCTATAACACCGACACGTTGCAGCCATTGGGCATCCTGCCTTTCTCGGAAGGATTCCCGACGATCATTCGCTTTTCGCGCAATGGGCAGCTCCTGATGACAGGCGGTGGATTGGGCGGCAAATCCGGCGAGGTTGTTCTATGGGATGTAAAGACGGGCGATCGCGCGGGCGTGGTGGGCAATGAGTTCGATCAGGTCCTCGCTGCAGATCTTTCACCAGATCAGCAGCATGTGGCGCTGGGCGGACCCGGGAAGCTGCTGAAAATCTATTCCACGAAAGACGGCAAGCTCGAGGTGTCGATCAAGAAACACACCGACTGGGTGACGGCGGTGGCGTATTCGGCGGATGGCAAATTCCTCGCCAGCGCGGATCGCGCCGGTGGCATCGCTGTCTGGGAAGGCGCGACCGGGAAGGAATACATTTCGCTACCTGGCCACAAGGTCGCCGTGACCGCGCTTGCGTTCATGCCGGGTGTTCTGGCCAGCGCGAGCGAAGACGGCACGATCGTTTTGTGGGACGTCAAGGAAGGTAAGGAGATCCGGAAATGGGACGCCCACAAGGGCGGCGCTGAATGGGTGGATTTCACAACCGATGGACGGCTCGTTTCGTCCGGCCGCGATCATCTCGCGAAAGTGTGGGATCAGAATGGGAAGAATTTGCTCACGAGCGCTTCGTTCGATGACATCGCGCTGCGTGCCGTGATGAGCAATGAACGCATGGTGGCGGGCGATTGGACTGGCCGGATCCGGGTATTTGCCATGGGTGGCGACAACAAACCGATCGGCGAACTTTCTCCGAATCCGCCGGCGATTGCCGATCATCTGGCCGAAGCAGGCAAGCAACTTGCCGATGCCCAGGCCGCGCTCGCTCCGCTGAAACAGGCGGTGGCGGAAGCGGAGAAGAAGGCGGCTGAGACCACGACGGCGGCTCCGGCTCCGGTTGCCGCGCCTGCTCCCGCCCCCGCGTCGGCAAATGCTGTCGCGGATCTGCAGAAGCAACTCGACGATTTGAATACCGAGATCGCCCGCCGCCGGGAAGCGCGGGCAAAGCTGACTCAGGGAACTCCGGAATACGAAACGGCGAATGCCAAGGTGCAGGAAGTGAAGCCACGCATCGCCGATGCCGAGGCCAAACTTGATGCGGCAAAGAAGGCCCCTGCCGCGACCGCCGCCGCAGCCCCTGCTCCGGCGCCGGCCGCACCAGCGCAGAACGCAGAACTCGCCAAGGCGAAAGCCGAATTCGAAAAAGGCAACGCGAAGGTCGCGGAAGCCCAGGCGTTGATCGACCGCTGGAAGCGGGCGGCGGCCTACATGGGTGTGCACAAGGCGAAGACGACGCTGACCGAACTTCAGGCCCGCTTTGACGGGCTGACTGCAACGGCGAAGGACGCGATGGTCCCGGCCGACAATGTGCGCATGGAAATTGTCGCGGCGGAAAAAGTGGCTGCTGCGGCTCCGGCAAAGCTCAAGGAGCGTGAAGCGCTGTTCGCTGAAGCGACGAAGGCGGCGATGCCATTGAATCAGGCGGTGGGCGCGGCGGAAGAAGCGCTCAAACAGAAGGAAGCCGATTTCAAGACGGCGGGTGGTGACTACAACAAGGCGAACACGGAAGCCACGGATCTGGGTAAGAAGCTTGAGCAGCAGAATGCCGAAGTGGCGAAGCTGCGCGAAGAGCGGGGCAAACAGAAGGAGGGGACGCCGGAGTACGCTGCCGCGAATGACAAGGTGCAGGCGAAGAAAGCGGAGATCGCCACCACGCAGACCGCAGTCGATGCGGCCAAGGCCAAAGCCGCGGAACTGAAGCCGCTCGCCGAGCCGGCGCTCGCCGCCGTCGCGAAGGCGAAGGAAGCGCTCGAACAGGCGCGTACCTCGGCGAAGACTGCCGGCGACAAACTGGCCGCGGCGGAAAAGGACCTGGCCCAGACGAAGAAGGACATCCAGGCGAACGCGACGAAGCTTTCAGAACTGCAGAAGCAGGCGCCGGGAATCATCGATGGCGCAAAAGTGGCAAAGGCGAAAGCGGAACGCGAAGCCGCCGCCGCCGCGAAAGAGCTGCAAGCCGCCAAGACCCAGGCCGAGCGAGTCCGTGCCGACTACGATGCGCACTATCGCACCGAGAAGGCTGCGGATACGGGCGCGGCAAATGGCAGCCTTGTGGCGGGCTCGTAGTCTGGGAAGGGTGGACGAAATGGACTGATGAGGGGCCGATAAAGTTCTTCACTCTTTCGGGTTTCGTCCTGGGCGAATCGTCATTTAGTCTACGCCGCCCATGAAATTTATCCTCGCGACCATTCTTTGTCTGGCGGGTGCGCTGCTCCATGCGGAAGACGCGCCGGTCATTACCGTGACGAAAAGCGAAAAACTCACCATTGCGGTGAGCGGGATCAGCGGACCGGAGTCGGCTGCCGTGCAGAAGACTTTGCAGAATGACCTGCTCATGTCGGGTTACTTCACGGTCGTGCCGGCGGATCGCGCGCAGTTCCTGGCCGGTGGAACAGCCGCCAGTGAACTGACGGGAAAGGTCACCGATCACGGCGGCAAAACGGTGCTCAGTAAAACCTTCAGCGGCGCCGGCAAAGCCAAGGCTCACGCTTTTGCGGATGAAATCGTCGAGACGCTGACCGGCCACAAGGGGATCGCCAGCACGAAGATCGCATTCGTGGCCAACCATACCGGCGCCAAGGAAATCTACAGTGCCGATGCGGATGGCGGAAACGTCGTTCAGCTCACGCACGACCGGGTCATCTCGGTTGCACCGCGGCTTTCCGCGGACGGCCGCCGTCTTCTCTACACCGGTTACCAGAGCGGTTATGCTGACGTGTACGAGATTGATCTCGGCAGCGGTTCGCGCAATCGGATCATGAAATATCCGGGCACGAATTCAGGCGCGACTTTCTCGCCTGATGGCGGGCGCATTGCGGTAACGCTGAGCAAGGATGGCAACACCGAGCTCTATGTAACGAACTCCGGTGGCGGAAGCCCGCACCGGCTTACGCGCACACAGGGTGTGGAGTCTTCGCCCACATGGTCGCCGGATGGAAACGAGATCATCTATTCCTACGACGATCACGGCAGTCCGCAGCTTTACCGGATCTCGGCAGGTGGCGGAGAAGGACGCGCGCTTTCCACCGGGCGCAATTACAATACCGAGCCGAACTGGTCACCCGATGGAAAGAAAGTGGCCTTCAACGTCCGTGAGAGTGGTTCGTTTCAGGTGGCGATTCTCGATCTCGGGGGTGGGACACGCATTGTCGGTGAGGGACAGGATCCGGTCTGGGGCGCTGATTCGCGGCATCTGATTTTCGCGCAGGGCGGATCGCTCATTCTGCTCGATGCGCAGACCGGCCAGCGCAACACGCTGGCCAGCGGCCTGGGCAAGATCTCCGAACCGACGTGGTCGCGCTGAATTCGCACTCGCCGCGGAAAATTCTCACCTTTACCTTCACGCCCATGTTTCGCCCGATCTCGAAAGCAGCTACCACCTTTCTGAGCCTCTCCCTCGCCCTCTCTCTGGGAGCGTGCGTCAATACGAAGAAAAAGCAGGACGGCAGTGCCGCCTACGGTCCGGATGGTGATACGATCAATGGAACGCCCCTGCCGGAACGCCAGGAAGGCGTTTCGTTCTTTGGCAGCAACGTCGACCGGAACCGTTTCCACCCGGTGTACTTCGCTTTTGACAGCTACACCGTCAGCGGCAACGAGCAGGCGAAGATTGGCGAAGTCGCTTCGTTTCTGCGCGAGACGCATGGCACGGTGATCATCGCCGGATTCACAGATGAACGTGGAACGCCGGAATACAACCGTGGCCTCGGTGAGCGCCGTGCCCTGGCCGTGCGCCAGGCTCTGATCGCGGCGGGCGCCAGCGGCGGCAGCATCCAGACGGTGAGCTTCGGAGCGGAAATGCCTGCCGATCCGTCATCGAACGAATCCGCCTGGGCGAAGAATCGCCGCGCGGAATTCGGCGCGGTGAAGCAGTAGGCTGTTCGCGCAAAAATCTGTCCGGCAGGGCGAGTGATAGGCCCTCCGGGCCTACAAGGTCCCCCGCGTCACGCCGAGCTGGGATTGCGCCCGCAGGTCGCGCCACAGATCCTCTCCTTCGCGCTCGCCGCTCAGGAGAGCCTGATAGGCGCGGAGCACGCGCACGGTTTCCTCCGCGGATTCCTCGAGCAGTTCCACGCGGTAGTGCCGCAGTCCGGCGGCTTCAAGTGAGGAGAAGAAACGGGCGCCAGTTTGCGGGACCGCGTTGAAGAGCGTGTTCCGGCAGCCGACATCTGCTCGCAGCGGATGTTCCATGCCCACGCGATCACGCAAGCGGACCCGGTGTTTTTCACACGGGCGGCCGCAATCGAGGAAGGATGAACCCTTCGAAAGAAACGCGGCGAAGACGCAGTGCTCCATGTGAAACATGGGCATGTGCTGGTGAATCGTCAGTTCCAGTGGCTCGCCGGGCGCGGCCTGAAGCAGGTCGAGCACTTGCTCGATATTCAGATCGTAAGAGATCGTCAGGCGCTCCAGGCCTTTGTTCAGGAAATGCCGCGCGGTGAGCGGATTGGCGACATTCAGCGAGAAATCGCCAAGCAACGAGAGCCGGTCGGGATCGCTGGCGGTTGCATTCTTCGCCACGAAATAGTCGATGGCGCCGAGATTCCGGATCAACACGCCATCGGGCTGCGCATTCTCGATCAGCTTGAAAAAGCCCTGTTCGCCTGCCTTTTGAATGCGCGGCGTGGCCAGGAAAACGCGAGCGCTGCCGTGTTCGCGTACACGCGTAACAGCATCCTTGTAGCGCCGGATATCTTCGAAATCGACATACACCGAAGTGACGCCCGAACTGAGCGCCGCATCGATCTGCTCTTCCGTCCGGCAAAGAACAGTCAGTGAGGATGGGCCTGCGTTTGTCGCTGGAGCCGCTGTGTTTTCCGCCGAAATCGCAACGAGCACCTCGCGCCATGCGGAAGGCCGCTCCGACCGTCGGACATTTCGTGTCTGCTCCACTTGGAAGAGCCATTCGCGGCGGAGACGATTCAGCTCTCCGATGGGAAGAATCACCGCGCCTTCCAGATCGTTGTGAAACTCGCCGAGCCCGAAGGCGCTTTCGCCGAAACGGCCGAGGTGATCACGCAGTTTTTCAGTGGTCAACGGCGCGGTGCGCGCGGTCTGCAGCGGCATCGTGGAACTGACCCGCACACCTGCTCCTTCGAGCACCAGCGGCTCTCCCGGGCGGCCGCTGACGCGCAGATCGATCGGCTCGCGGCGGCGCGTTTCGATGTTGCCGGTGAATGATTGACGAAGGCGTTTGTCGAGCGCGGGGTCGTCCGTCTTCCAGACGCGATCGCCTTCCCTGACCCGCGTGAAATCAATATGGCCGTGGCCAAAGACAAGCCGGTCGCCGCGTACGGCATAGATGCGTCCGCCCTGCTCGGCATTGGTGTCGTCGCCGGTATCGAAGACCACGCCATCGCCCGGAGCGAGCGGAACTTCGGAGCGCAGTTCCACGAAATCGCGGCCGACCTTTGCCACGCGGCCCGCGAAAGGGCCGCGCTTTTTGCCGTATCGCGCCGGAGCCAAATGTTGGTGATCGACCCCGTGCATCCAGCCGGTGAAAAGCCCGCGGGAAAAAGTCATCTCGAGCTGATACCAATCCTCTTTCGCGGCCTCATGCGGGCGCTGTTCCAGTGCTGCGTCGAGCGCCTTGCGATAAACCTGGCAGACGGCCGCGACATACTCGGGCGATTTCAGGCGGCCCTCGATTTTGAAGGAAATCACGCCGCGCTCGACGAGCGCTGGGATTTCATTCACGGCCGCGAGATCCTGAGGCGAGAGAAGATATCGTCGATCGCCGAGATCGTGCAGCGCCCCATCGACGACCATCTCGTAAGGCATACGGCAGGCTTGCGCGCATTCGCCGCGATTGGCGCTCCGTTGGCCGAGCGATTCGCTGGTCAGACACTGGCCCGAGTAAGCGACGCAAAGTGCGCCGTGGACAAACACTTCCACCGGTACGCGCGCCGGTTCGAATTTCTCCAGCTCGCGCAGTGATAATTCGCGGGCCAGCACGACCCGCTCCACGCCGAGTTCGCGGGCAAACTCCGCGCCTTCCGGCGAAGTGACGGTCATCTGCGTGGACGCATGGATCGGCAGTTCCGGAACAATCTCGCGGGCGAGCTTCACCAGACCCACATCCTGGACGATCAGGGCATCGACATTCGCCCGGCTCAAAAGCCGCAGATACTCCGCGGCGGCATCGAGCTCCGCGGTGAAGACCAGCGTGTTGAACGCGACATACGTTTTCACCCCGCGCCGGTGGCAGAACTGGACCACTTCCGGCAATTCCTCCTCGGAAAAGTTATCCGCCCGCAGTCGGGCATTGAAGCGCGGCAGCCCGAAGTAAATGGCATCCGCTCCATTCGCGACCGCCGCGCGCACGCAATCCCAATTGCCGGCGGGAGCGAGCAATTCAGGTGTTTCCAGAGCGTGCGAGTTCATGGGCAAAAGGAGCGCAAGGTACTCCTGTTTGCGCGTCTTGCAATCCGAGGCCTGTAAGTGGACCTTCGCGGCAAATGCGCCTCGATCAATGGCTTTGGGCCGTACGAGTTTTCAAAAGCCGCTCCCTGGCGGCGGATGCGATCAAGACCGGCTGTGTGGAAGTGGACGGCCAGGAGGCCAAGCCGGCGCATGAAATCCGGCCGGAGGAAGTCATCACGGTGCATTTCGTGGAGCGTGACCGGATCCTGCGTGTCCTGGGCGCGCCGCCCTCGCGCGTTGCCGCGAAGTTCGTGCCGGAATATGCCGCCGAGGAGCAGCCGAGCCTGGGCTCAAAGACCGCGACTTGAGGGCGGCGATTGGAAAGAAGGTGGAAATCTTCCTATTTCCGGCTTCCTTCCGCCTTTGACCTTCTGATTTGGTCTTTCCCCTCATGCCATCCCTCCAACAACTTCGCCCGGCGCTGCTCGCTGCTATTGTCTTCGTCCTGGCATTTGATGCTGCATTCCTGTGGCAGCAGGTGGGTGGCGCGCGGGTCAGCGAATTTGGCGGGCATCCGGACGAAGCTGCGCACTATGTGACCGGTTTGATGATCCGCGACTATGTGGCGGCGCGTTTCCCGGGGGCGCCGATGAAATATGCGGACGACTATTACAGCCACTATCCGAAGATCGCGCTCGGGATCTGGCCGCCCGTGTTTTACGTTGTACAAGCGGCATGGACGCTCCCGTTTGGCGTTTCCCGGGCGGCGCTCATGCTTTTGATGTGCGTGCTGGCGGCAGTGGCGAGCATGCTGGTCTTTGTCTCTTTGCGTGAGGATTATGGTGGGTTCATCGGCGGGTTGGGTGCCTTGCTCTTCATCTCGCTTCCGCTCGTACGGGAATACTATGGGATGGTGATGGCGGAGACGCTGAGCACCGTCTTCATCTTTGGCGCGACGCTGGCCTTCGGGAACTTTCTCGATCGGGGCCGGGCTCGCGATGCCTGGATCTTCGGCATTCTTTCCGCGCTGGCCATTCTGACGAAAGGCACGGGTGTCGCGCTGGCGCCAATGGCGGGACTGGCCCTGCTTTTTACCCGCCGCTGGGCGGTTTTGAAACGTCCGGTTCTTTGGGGTGCGGTGGTACTGATTGCGGTGCTTGCCGGGCCGTGGACCTGGTTTTTCCGGAAAAAAGGGGCAGGCGGTTGGGAGCAGGCCGCGCCGAGTCTGGCTTGGAGCCGTGAGGCCATCGTCTATTTCCTCACGAAGTTCGGCATTTCGCTCGGCATTCTCGTTCTGCTCTTTTTCGTCGTGGGAGTTCTCGTTCGGCTGCGAGCGGTTTCAAAAGCCGCTTCAGCCGCGCCTGCTTCGGAAAGCGCCGGAGAAGTGGAGACGAAAAACCCGCCGTCCACTTCAGGCCGCTGGGCCTGCATGGGCGCTCTCATCGTCGCGGTCATCGTTTTTCAGTCCATCGTTCCCGCGGGAAAAGAGGCGCGGCACCTCATTCCCACGCTTCCGGCGGCTGTGGCTTTTGCGATGGCCGGATTTGCGTTCTGTCTCCAGGGCGCGATGAAGACCTTCCGCCTGTCTTCGGAACTGACTCCGTTTCCTCTACGCAACGTCCGCGCCGCGCTCCCACTGCTCCTCGCGGGGACGATTCTCGTGGCCGGCAGCGTCTTTCCCATCACGGCAAGACGCTGGTCCGGCTTTGCGCAATTGGCGGTCGACGCCCTGCGGGAAGCGCAGCCCGCGGATACGATGTTGATCTCCTCGGACGCGAATGGTGAAGGGATGTTTATCGCCGAGATTGCGATGCGAGATCCAAAGCGCCCGAGTTACACCGTGAAACGGGCGAGCAAGGAACTCGCGGCGAGCGAATGGAGCGGACGTGGTTACCACGAAAAATACGAAAGCGATGACGACCTGCTGGGGTTCCTCACGGGTAAAGTACGTTATCTCGCGATGGATGACACCATGCCGGAGTCAAAACGCGTGCCGCATCACGACACACTGAAACGTGTGGTCGACGTCGATTCGGGCCATTTCTGGCAGCTCGGCACCTCCGAGATCTGGCGTGGAGGGGAAGCGCAGATGGCTCCGGCGCGCCTTTTCCGCATTGAGAAATCCGATTCCGCGAAGACGCCGGATCATAAAACAAAGTAGATGCGCAATGGCGTGGAGTCGTCTACATGAGGCACCACCACCCACATTGCAGATGGCATCGTCTTCCACCACTCCATCGTTTGCCAAACTCTCCATCCTCGTCGCCGCTTACAATGAAGAGGCGACCCTGGCGACCTGCCTCAAAGCGGTCCTCGCTGTGCCGCTTCCGGGCGGCCTGAGCCGCGAAATTGTCGTTGTCGACGACGGTTCGAAAGACGCCACGGCCAAAGTCGCGCGGGAATTGGCTGCCGAGCATCCGGAGGTCCGGTTTTTCCAGCAGACGCCGAATCAGGGCAAAGGCGCGGCGCTCCGGCGGGCGATCAAGGAAATGACGGGTGATCTCGCGATCTTTCAGGATGCGGATCTGGAGTATGATCCGAAGGATTATCCCCGGCTGCTCAAGCCGATCCTGGAAGGCAATGCGGAAGTGGTTTTCGGCAGCCGCTTTACCGGCGTCGAGCGGAAGGTGCTCTACTTCTGGCACACGCTGGCGAACCAGTTTCTCACGCTGTTCTCGAACATGCTCAACGACACGAACTGGACCGACATGGAGACCTGTTACAAGGTCTTTGTCGCCGACGTGTTGCGGCGGATTCCCCTGGAGAGCAACCGCTTCGGCATCGAGCCGGAGATCACCGCCAAAGTGGCGCGGAATCGTGTCCGAATGTTTGAAGTGCCGATCGCTTACAACGGCCGCAAGTATGAGGAAGGCAAAAAGATTACGTGGAAGGACGGCGCGGCTGCGCTGTGGTACATCGTCAAATATCGGTTTACCTCGAATTACTCCGATCCGGGCAAGGTGACGCTGGACGCCATGGAGTGCGCTCCGAAGTTCAACGAGTGGATGTACACGACGGTGAAACCGTGGCTCGGGAAGCGCGTGGCGGAACTCGGCGTTGGGCGCGGAAATCTCAGCCAATTCATCCGGAAGCATGAGTCGGTGCTCTTGACGGATTACCGGACGGACTATCTCGAAGAGCTGCAGGCGAAATGGCCGCATCATCCGAACCTGCGCGTCGGCAAGCTCGATATGACGGCCCGCGCCGACTTCGATCAATTGCGTGAATTCGCGCCGGATTCCGTGGTCTTTCTCAACGTGCTCGAACACATCGAGGACGATCGCGCCGTGCTGCGCAGCCTCATGGAAACGGTGCCCGCCGGATGCCGGGTGATCATTCTCGTGCCGTATAACATGAGCCTTTACAGTGATTTCGACCGGGAGCTTGGCCACTTCCGCCGCTACGGAGAAAATGAGCTCGAAGGCAAGATGCGCGATGCGGGCTTCGAAGTGGATACGCAGTTTTACTTCAATAAGTTCGGTGTCATTGCCTGGTACATCGCGAATACGATCGGAAAGCAAAAGGCGCTCACTCCCTTCCAGCTCCGCGTTTATAATTTCCTCACGCCGATTTTCAAAATACTGGATCAGGTCCTCCCGACGAGTGGGCTCTCCACGGTGGTAGTGGGGTTGAAACCGTCTGGAGCCGTGGAGCGTGAGCCGGCCCCCGAGCCAGCGCAACTGGCGCACGCGACTTAGTGCGGGCTCATCAAGCTTGGTGCGATGAGACACATAAGTCACAGCGCGAAAGAGCCACAACCAAATCCAGCCGGGCACGCGTTCGTCGGCACGGCCTCCAAGTTAGTAGTTTCGTAAATTTGGTATTTGGCGTGCGACTTGGGTAGGGATGGCTGTCCCATATGCGTTAACCTTATTTCCTTGCCGTTGGTTCCGCTTTCCTGGATCTGGCTTAAATTTCTGCCGTTTTCAGCGCCTACGAGGCCAACTTCTTTTCAGAGCGTCCAAGCGACACGCGCCCCTCTGGCGCTGAAGAATTCAGGCATTTCTAACTATTTTTAGGTTAACGCATATGGGATGGCTGTCCCCAGCTGTCCGACCAGGGTGGAATGGGGCACGGACGTGAATGAATCGAAAACCCTGCACATAGCGTGTCTTTGCTCAACAGACGCACCCAATCAGGCAACGCCTCATGTGAAGGTGAACAGCAAACGTGCTGAACTATTGATCGCGTCCATTTTGTATTCCAAACGCGCCGAGCACGGGTTTCCTATTAAACCGTACCTAAATCCATCCCATCCGTGTCGGACCGCTGGGACAGCGGTCCCTACCCACGCGGCGTCTTACCGGTTTGAAAAGGCGCCGGACATTGCAAATTGGGATCATTAGATTTCCACCTAACTGAAATCTCCTTCAAGGCCTCAGGAGTTCTGAAATTGCTAAATCGCGGATCAGAAGAGGCGATTCATTGTGGATATGTTTATGAGCATTCCAGGCATGGCGTTCCGCGGGAGATTCCGCGAAGATGCGCCCCGACGAAGCTTTGGCCGTTTAGCAAACCGCCGCTGGCGTACCGCCGGTGGAATTGAAAGCACCAAAGCCAAGATCCCATGCCGAATTGCGGTTAATATAGAACAGCCTCTTCGCCATCTCCTCACTGTGAAGCTCCCCGTTTCCCTCCTGCTCCCCGTCGCCTTGCTGCCTCTTTCAGCGTTTGGCGAAGACGGTACGATCCCGCAAAAAATCGAGTACAACCGCGATGTAAGACCCATCCTCGCGGACAATTGCTTCAAGTGCCACGGCTTCGACAAGAACGGGCGCAAGGCCGACCTGCGGCTCGATACGGCTGACGGGGCAACCGCGGCGGACAAGGATGGCGTGCGGGCCATCGTTCCGGGAAAGCTCGATGATAGCGACCTGCATGAGCGGATTCATTCGAGCGATTCCGATGACCTCATGCCGCCGCCGAAGAGCGAGCGAAAGCTTACCGCCCGTCAGATCGCCATCCTCGACCGGTGGATCACACAGGGAGCGGAATACCAACCTCACTGGGCCTACATAGCGCCGACAAAGCAGGAGCCGCCTCAAGCCGCCGATTCCCACTTCGTAAAGAACCCGATCGATCAATTCGTTCTCGCGCACTTGCAGGAGGCGAAGCTGGCCCATGCTCCGGAGGCGGATCGTCCCACGCTATGCCGCCGTCTTTTCCTCGATCTGACCGGGCTTCCGCCCAAGACCTCGGATCTCGATGCCTTCGTGAATGATCGCTCGCCAGATGCGTTCGAAAAGCTCGTCGATCGCCTGCTAGCTTCACCACAGTTTGGCGAACGCATGGCCGTGTATTGGCTCGATCTCGTTCACTACGCGGACTCGGCCGGCTATCACTCAGACAATCCGCGCAACGTCTGGCCTTACCGGGATTGGGTGATCGATGCGTTCAATCGCAACGAACGGTTCGATCAATTCACCATCGAACAAATCGCGGGAGATCTGCTCCCGAACGCGACACTCGAGCAAAAGGTGGCGTCGGCCTTCACCCGGCTGAACATGACAACGGAAGAAGGCGGCGCGCAGGCCAGGGAGTACGAGGCGAAAACCGTGACGGATCGTGTGAAATCCATCGGAACCGCGTGGCTGGCGCAGACTATCATGTGCGCGGAGTGCCACGATCATAAGTACGATCCGATCACGCAGCGCGACTTCTACTCACTCGGTGCATTCTTTTCCGATATCAAGGAAAGCGCCATCGGCCGGCGCGAACCCGGCATGCTCGTCCCCTCCGCGGAGCAATCGGCAAAGCTCGCGGAATACGACAAGCACCTCACCGATCTCGAGAAACAACTGTCCGCACCTTCGGAAAAGATCACCGCCTCCCAAAAGGCCTGGGAGCAACAGGTCGTGAAAGGCCCGCCTGAACTGGCGTGGATACCATTACATCCTGAGAAAACAGTGGGCGACAAAGGGTCACAGCTTGTCGTCCGGGCAGACGAAACGATCAAGGTCGAAGTCGCAGGCAGTCCGGAATCAGATATCTATCGGATCACGCTAAAGCCGCCGCATGGCGTCACGGGAATGAAGCTCGAGGTTCTGCCGAGTGATACCCTTCCCGGTCACGGTCCGGGACGCGCGGGCAATGGTAACTTCGTGCTCAGTGAATTCATCGTCGAACACGGTGGAAAGCCGGTAAAGATCAGCAACGCCACGGCTACTTTCGAGCAGCCGGACTATCCCGCAAAGAAGGCCATCGACGGCATTGATAACAAGCACGACAACGGCTGGGCGGTGATGGGAAACACGGGCAAACCTGCCACCGCCTTCTTCCAGTTTGCCGCGCCATTGCCCGATGACGCTCCGGTCACCGTGGTGATGAAGCAAACCTATGGTGAGAATCACACGATCGGGAAATTCGGTCTCTTCGCGACGACCGAAAAAGGACCGATCGAAGCGCCAAATGCCTCCATTCCCCATGACGTACTCGCTGCGGTAAAGACGGAGCCCGAACAGCGCGCAGACGAACAGCGCGCCAAAATCGCCACTTACTATCGAACCATCGCGCCGGAACTCGCGCCGGTTCATGCGCAGCTCGAACAAACCCGCAAGGAGCGAACCGAATACGAGAATGGCATCGGGCGTTGCCTCGTCGCGGAACACACCGATCAATTTCGGACTGTGCGCATCCTGCCGCGTGGCAACTGGCAGGATACGACGGGCGACGTCGTGCAGCCCGCCGTTCCGCATTACCTACCGCAACCGGCGGACACAAAGGAACGACGGCTGACCCGGCTCGACTTAGGGAAATGGCTGGTCGCGCGCGACAACCCGCTTACCGCGCGCGTCTTCACCAACCGGCTTTGGCGAATGTATTTCGGGATTGGGCTTTCCAAGACGCTCGAAGATATGGGCACACAAGGCGAAGTACCCGCGATGCAGCCGTTGCTGGACTGGCTCGCCTGCGAATTCATGGACAGCGGCTGGGACGTGAAACATATCGTGCGGCTCATGGTCACGAGCGGCACTTACCGGCAGAGCTCACAGACCTCGAAAGAATTACTTAAAAACGATCCCTTCAATCGCGAACTAGCGCGGCAGAGCCGGTTCCGGATCGATGCCGAGTTTGTGCGGGACAATGCCCTGGCCATCTCCGGCCTGCTCGTGCCGAAGATCGGCGGGCCAGGCGTGAAGCCGTATCAGCCAGCCGGTTACTGGGAGAATCTCAATTTCCCCACGCGAGAATGGGCTTCGGACAGGGATGAGAATCAGTGGCGACGCGGCCTCTACACCTGGTGGCAGCGCTCTTATTTGCATCCCAGCTTGCTCGCCTTCGATGCGCCAAGCCGTGAGGAGTGCACCGCTGAGCGGATGCGCTCGAACATTCCGCAACAGGCTCTCGTTCTGCTCAACGATCCGACCTTCGTCGAAGCAGCCCGCGTCTTTGCGTCGCGCATCATGCGCGAAGGCGGATCGGATCCAAATCAGCGTAT
>Ga0207695_10000909_pt1 | contig 53303 bp, 43 predicted proteins | sample KBSC54metaG_FD_184354 | JGI IMG/M metagenome (GOLD analysis project Ga0207695, IMG submission 184354) | Corn rhizosphere microbial communities from Kellogg Biological Station, Michigan, USA - KBS C5-4 metaG (SPAdes) (version 2) | ecosystem: Host-associated > Plants > Roots > Rhizosphere > Soil...
AATTTGTACCTATTGATGGCCGTGAATTGTTGGTTAAGTATCGTACAAGTAATTGAAAAGCCCCGGATAAAACCGGGGCTTTTCGTTTGCATGGACTCTTGTGGTTTGAGCTGTTGGTTTGGTTTCCGTGCTATTAGTCTATTCCTGTCTTAAATATGTTGGACCTCCGCAAACATGTTGGACCTCCGCGCGAACCGCGGAACCCGCCGCCGGGTGAACCGCGGGGGCCGGCCGTAACCGGCCCCGGGCGACGCATTAGTGCGCATCCGTAGGCACGTTGGCGTTCTTCTTGAACTTCTGCAGATACACGATGGGGATGCAGCACAGCACGAACAGCCCGATCGTCAGGTACATATTATCATACACGACCAGCAGGGTCTGCCGGATGATCCGGCCTTCCATGGCCCGGTCGGCCATCTGCGTGGCGTCGAGCATCGACTTGCCCTTGCCCATAAAGTTCTGTACCATCGCCGCCTTTCCGGCTACAGCCGCGGGGTTGTAGTTGTTATAGTAGCCTACCAGGTCGTTGCGGACCAGGCCGGACTTGACGTGGATCAGGGTCGTCAGGATCGCGACACCAAAGGACCCGCCCAGCTGCCTCATCATGTTGTTCAACCCGGCGCCCTGCCCGATCTCGGGTCCCTTCAGCTCCTGCAGCGCCAGCGTGGTAAGCGGGACGAACAATATCGCCATCCCGATGCCGCGGATGACCAGCGGCCAGAAGAAGTCACTCGTACCCGACTCGAGGGTAGAGTTGGACAACATCCAGGTAAAAACAAAGAACAGGAAGAAGCCTCCCGTCGCCATGAACTGGCCCGGGATTCCCTTTTTCAGCATGACGCCCACGAACGGCATCAGACAGATGGTTGCCACCCCGCTGGGGAAAAGGATGATCCCCGTCTGCTGCGCGTTAAAGCCCAGAAGGTTCTGGCAGAATACCGGGAAGATGAACACCGACCCGTACAGCGCAAAGCCCAGCACGAAGGAGGTGACGATCCCGATGGCGAAGCTCCTGTTCTTCAGGATCCGGAAGTTCACTACGGGGTGATCCGTACTGATCTCGCGCCAGATGAAGGCGATTGCCGACAGAATGGTAGTCAGGGTAAGCACAGAGATATAAGGCGTAGCAAACCAGTCTTCGGTCTCGCCCTTTTCCAATACGACCTGCAGGCTGCCGACCCCTGTGGCCAGCAATAGGATGCCCCACCAGTCGACGGGCTTGCCCTTCGCATACATCGGAGACTCACGCACAAAAGCAGAAACGAAGAAGGCGGCAATAGCGCCCACAGGAATGTTCACGTAGAAGATATAGGGCCACTGGAAATGGTTGACGATATAGCCACCGATGGTCGGACCGACGGTAGGGCCTACGACGGCCCCAAGCCCAAACAGCGCAGTCGCCATACCGATCTCTTCCCTCGGCCAGGTCTCCATCAGGATGGCCTGGGCGGTAGACAGCAGACCACCACCCGCCAGGCCCTGCAGGATGCGAAAGGCTACAAGTTCAGTGAGGCTTGTCGCATGTCCGCAAAGGAAGCTGGCGACGGTAAAGATCAATATCGAAGCAAGGAAGTAGTTTTTCCGGCCAAATCTGTCACCGAGCCAGCCTGACATGGGCAGGATGATCACGTTTGCCACGGCATAGCCGGTAACGATCCAGCCCGCATCTTCCAGGGTCGCCCCCAGATTGCCCATCATATCCGGCAGCGCGACGTTCACGATAGTCGTGTCGATCAGCTCCAGGAGAGAGGCAAGGATCACCGTTATGGTGATGATCCATTTTCTGAATCCATGTTCAGCCATGGTAAATTATTTTATTTGGTATGTACAACTACAAATACGCTCATCCCCGGACGAAGATTCCTGCGGATAAAGGAGGAGTCAGCGTCGATCTTTATCTTCACCGGCACGCGCTGTACAACCTTTACAAAATTTCCTGTCGCATTATCGGGAGGCAGCAGCGAGAATTTGGCGCCGGTAGCTCCGGAGAATGATTGGATCGATCCCTGGAAAGAGCTGTCGGGCAAGGCATCCGCCGTCAGGTCCACTTTCTCTCCGGCGCGCAGGTGTTCCAGCTGCGTTTCCTTGAAATTGGCCGTTACATAGATGCCTTCGTCGTTGACGACGGCGAACAACGTCTGACCGGCCTGGACCAGCTGACCCAGCTGGATGTTCCGTTTGGAAACGACTCCGCTCGCGGGAGCGATGATAACTGTATAGCTCAGCTGCAGCTTTGCAAAGTCTACGTCTGCCTGACGGGAAGCAATATTCGAAGCGGTAGCTCCGACCTGCTTTTCATTGGTGCTGACCCTGCGCGCTTGCGTAGGCACCTGGCTCTGTGCTACGACCAGGGCGGCTTCGGCAGATTCCTTCTCGGCCTTCGCGTCGTCGAACTGCGCCTTGGTAATGGCGTGGTCGTTATACAAGTTCTCATAGCGCGTGTAGTCTTCATTCGCCTTCCATACCCGGACTTTCGCAGCGGCTACATTGGCCTGGGCCGTAGCAATGCTGGTCTTTGCCTCATCCACCTGGTACTGCGACACGTCTACGTTCTGACGGGTTGAGGAGAGGGCAGCGGTAGCCTGCTGCAGCCTGACCTGGTAGTCCCGGTCGTCCAGTACGACGAGGGTGTCACCCTGGTGCACAAACTGGTTGTCCTGAAAACGGATCTCCTTGACGTATCCGCCGACACGCGCCACTACCTGGCTGATATCCGCATCCACCTGGGCGTTGTCCGTCGTCTCGTGACTCTGGTAATACAAATATTCCTTTACGGTAAAGATCAAAGCACCCACCAGCACCAGGGCGAGGATGATGGGGAAAATCAGCTTTTTGCGACCTTTTTTCGGAGTGTTATTCTGTTCCATATTCTTAATAAATACGATTTAGCTCAGTTAATTTTTGTACCGTGAACTTCGTCACCCATCACGGTTTGGGTTTCAGGCCCTTCACGGACCCGGGGTTAGAGATGAATTTTTCCGGTTGACCTCAGGACGTCATAGTACGAGATAGTAGCGTCCGACTTGGCCAGCTCGAGGTTGATCCTGGCCTGGTACAGCTGGGTCTGTGCGTCGATGCGATCAGTCGTGTTGACGAGATTATTCCTGAACTTCGATTCCGTTATCCGCTCGTTCTCCGTCGCCTGATCCACTGCTACCTGTAATATCTTTATTTTCTCCAGGGCTGTCTGATAGAGCATGAACTGGCGGTGAACATCCGTGTGGATATCATCCATCGCCTGGTCTTTGGCCGTATTCAGCTCTTTCCGTTGTAGGGAAGCCTCGCGCTCCTTGTTCTTGTTCTTATAAAGCGTTCCGATATCCCAGGAAGCCCCGATACCCAGTGTGATGGGAGCAATGAGGTTGTTATTCGTCGGGATCACCTGGCCGGTCGGGTTGATATAATAAGCCCCGGCAGAGGCCGCGACCGTCGGCAGCCGCTGGTCGTGGATCTTTTTGACGTTGACGTCGGCGATCTTCGACTGGTAGGAGAGGTCCTGCAGCTCACGCCGGTTGGTCTCCGCCTGCTGGACCAGGTCGGCATAGACAAAGGTCTCGTTCACTTTATAGTCCAGCTTGGGCAGGATGATCTGTGTCGAATCCGGGAGCCCCAGCAGGATATTCATATTGTAATTGGCGATCTTTCTATTGTTCTCCAGCTCCACCTCGGTCAGCAGGATCTGCGACTTCTGCAGCTGATAGCGCAGCACGTCATTTTGTGTGGCGAGGCCCTGGGACTCATATTTGGTGATCTCTTCTAATTTGCCCTGCACGTCCTGCATGTTCTGCGCAACGATAAGCTGATTCTCCAGGATCTTGTCGTAGTTGAGATAGGAATTAATCACCAGCCAGATGATGTCTTCCTTATCCTTGTCTGCATCGAGGCGGTTCATCTGAACCAGCAGGTCGGCGGACTGCCGCGCATACTTAAACTGGTTACCGTTAAAGATCGGTTCGCTTACGGACAATTGCCCTACATATGCGGGAAAGTCGAAGGGTATCTTTATCGGATCCTTGGTTACGCCTGGAATACTTATGAGACGGGAAAGCATCAGCGCGTGCAGGTACTGAAAGCTGATCTTAGCATCGGGCAGCCTCAGGTCCTTAGCCTGATCCAACCGTGCCAGCGCCTCGTCGATCTTATACTGCGACCTCTTTAATTGTTTGCTGTTCTGAATCCCCATCTGCACCGCTTCATCCAGGTTGAGCATCCTGGGCTGGGCATCAGCGATAAAGACAGTAAAAAGTAAGAAGCATAGAACTCCTAATAGCCTTTTTTCCATTTTTGCTTGTATTTAATTCTTCGGTTCTTTAGTTGGGTGATCGCAAACCCCGAACACTATTGCGGGTCGACCTCGTTCCTGATATCCAGGTGGGCCCTTAGCAATTGTTTGAGGTGCGATTTGAGACGTACGGCGAGTCTCTGACGGTATGTGTCGTCATTGACGTCTTCCTGTAAGGCAAGAATCAGGCAGCTGTAAGTTCGCGACTGAGTATAGGAGGAGATGGTCCCCATGATGGTGCCTACCGTCATGGGGATATCCACCTGCCGGAACAGCCTTTTCTGCTGTCCGTCCGCGATGATCTTCGTAATCTGGTCCAAATTGCGCATCTTGATCCTTATAACCTTTTGTTTTATCTCTTCCGATCTATAGTTCGTCGCGGACTCCTGATACATGATGTTGTGAAAAGGAAGGTTGTTTAAAATCCGGTCTACATAAAATTCTACCAGTCGGTCTATCTTATCCCAAGGACTTAATGATTCGTTCTTATTTAGTTCTTCTAATATGCCGTAGGCATACATGGCCCGAAACTCTATCAGCGCTTCCAGCAGCTTTTCCTTCGAGCCAAAATAATAGGAGATCATCGCCAGATTAACCCCCGCCAGCTGAGCAATATCCCGGACCGATGTCCCATCAAAACCCTTCTCTGCAAATAACTTCTCTGCCGAAGTAAGGATATGTTCTCTCTTGTCTGACATGTATTGATTTCTCCTGATTACTGCACAAAATTAAACAAACGTTTGAATTAAACAAACGTTTAATTGAATATTTTTATGGCTGTATCCGACGGCGGCGTATCCGGAGGAGGCAAAAACGGAAAAAGGAGCCTCGTAAAAGACTCCTTTTCAAAAAGTTAGATTTTTTAAAAAAATCGCGGGCCGACCTTGGACCGCGCCGGGTCATCATCGGTTAGACCGGAAGACTAATTACTATCCCAGAACGGCTTGTTCTCCAATATTCCTTCGATCTCTTCCAGCACGGCCGGCGTCAATTTGGGCAATACGTCCAGCGCCTTGAAATTCTCGAGGAGCTGTTCTTTCTTCGTCGCTCCGACGATCGCGCTCGTCACGTTCTGATTGCTGATGCACCATGCGATCGCCAGTGCCGCCAGCGAACAATCGAGGCGCTGAGCCAGGGTCGTCAGGCGCTGCACCTTGCCGATACGATCTTCCTGCAACCAGCGTTTCTTCAGCCATTCGAAGCCGGGGAGGGAGAGCCTCGAACCTTCGGGTATGCCTCCCTGATATTTACCTGTCAGGAAGCCTGCGGCGAGGGGGCTGAAGATGGTCGTGCCCATGCCCACGTTGCGGAATATGGAGGTGTAGTCCAGCTCCATCTTGTAGCGCTCGAACATATTGTATTGCGGCTGTTCCATCGTCGGTCCGATGAGGCTGTTGCGCTGGGCCACGGCGTGCGCTTCCATGATCTCGGCGCCGCTCCACTGGCTGGTGCCCCAGTACAGCACTTTTCCCTGCTGTATCAGATTGTGCATCGTCCAGACCACTTCTTCCATCGGAACATTGGCGTCGGGCCGGTGACAATAATAAAGATCGAGATAGTCGGTCTGGAGACGCTGGAGGGCCTCGTTGCAGGCTTCTACCAGGTGCTTGCGGCTAAGACCGGTCTGGTTGGGCAGCAGCTTTTTCCGCGAGCCGAAATAGGCTTTGGAGGAAACGACATAGGACGTACGATCCCAGCCTTTCTTCTTCAATACACGGCCCATCATCAGCTCGCTCTCACCATCGGCGTAGGTCTCGGCATTGTCAAAGAAATTGATCCCTCTTTCATAGGCGATACCCATCAGCTCGTCGGCGTGTTTGTCCTCTATCTGTCCGTGAAATGTGACCCAGCTGCCGTAGGACAGCACGCTCAGCTGTAATCCCGATCTTCCTAAACGACGATATTCCATATTTTTTGGTTGAATTTACAAATCGATTCCCCCGGGACGGTGGCGGGCTGGACTCATAATTTACTTAGGGGGCGATCTCAGTTCCCCCGGTGGCCCCCTTACTTAGGGATATTATTCCCCGCGCTCAGCACGGTACCCGTCAGCTTGCGGATGGTGTACCAGCGGAAGTTCTGGTCCGCTTCCATTCCCGTCCCAAAAAGGATCTTGTCCTTTGTATAGATACGCACCGGCTTATCGGTCGTGAAACGTTCTGTATGCTGGTCCCACCACAGCTCCTGACAACGGACGGTGTCGCCTTTCAGGATATTCTTCACGACGACAGAATCCCGGAGATAGACCTTGTCCTGGTTTTGCAGGTATTTACCATATAGAGCATCGAGCTGGCTCTCGACCTGCATGTCGAGATTGTAGAAATCCACGTGCAGGGACTTTGGGAATTCCGCATAGGGTGAGTCGGTCCGCTGGTAGCGCAGCATGAACGGCGCCGTCAGCTTGCCCTTGACCTTTGCGCCCAGCTTGCCCGCCGAGTCACTGTTCGGTTCGCTCAGCAGGCCCTCGATATTCGTCACCTCTTCCGGCACGAGCTGCCGGGTACGAGTAACTTCCTTTTCCTTTTTCTTGTCACAGGAAAAGAAAAAGAGACCCAGGACGCCCAACAGGACAAATAAATATTTAGTTGATCTCGCTGATGGCATATAGACCTTTATAGATTAAGTATGGGTCTGCAAATATCTTCTTTTTCAGGTGGCGGGAAAAATACCCCGAGTCTCCACCGCTTAACAGCACGTTAAAATTGTCGTATTTCTCCTCATATGCTTCGATCATGCCATCGATCTCCTTGGCCATGCCCAGTATGACCCCGCTGAGGATATTCGTCCGGGTATCATAGCCGGCGAGGGGGAAGTTCCAGTCGGCCTTTATCAGGGGCAGCTTGGCCGTGAAGACGTTCAGGGATTTAAACCGCATTTCCATCCCCGGGGAGATGCCGCCACCGATAAATTCTTTGTATTTATTGACGTAGTTGTAAGTGATAGCCGAGCCCAGGCCGATCACCAGGTTGTTCTTTCCCGGGAACATCGTCACTGCGGCAACGACGAGGGCCAGCCTGTCTGCGCCGATGGTTTCGGGCTTGCCGACGGGTGTGGTCACCGGCAGCCTGGAAAGATGACCCAGCCGGTGAAAATGGGTGGCTGCCTTCAGCAGCTCTTCCATTGCCGGATCGTGTTCGATCACAGAGGATAAAATAGACCTGTCCGGCCTGTAGGCTTCGATCAGGTTCCTGATCGTTGCGGGGGTATCGTCTTCCAATACCAGCTCTTTAGAGAAGTTCCCATCTACGAATACGGCGCATTTCTTCCGGGTATTGCCAAAGTCAAAACAGAGGGTCGTAGGCATGTTTAGTCTTCGAATTTGAATGAAGAGAGGTTTTTGAAATGCCCGTTCAGCTTCACTCTTTCCTTCAGTGTCTCCATCTCGGCGATGACCGGCAGCACTTTTCCCAGGTGACGTTTGAGGTATTCCTGCCGTTGCAGTTCGTGCAGCAGTCCCAGCAGCTCGTATTCCTGTTCGAGGGTGAGTCCCGCGTGGTGGGCGATATCATAGGCTCCCAGCTCTTCATCGGGTTTGTGGAAGTCCTTGGTTATGTTCAGCAGCCGGTGCAGTTCGCGAACGGCGTTGATGACCTTGAACATCAGGTCCCGTTTGCCTGGCCCTTCGATGTTGTCGGGATAGTTGACGATGGCGCCGCTGAAAAGTTTGTCGGGGACAGTTTTTATGAGCTCCAGTATCCGGAATACACGCATTCCCTGCGTCCTGATATCCATTTCGCCATTGTCGTATACTTTCACCAGCTCGGTAACTTTCACCAGTGTCCCCATCTCGTTCAACCTGTTATCGATCACCGTCGGGATGCCGAAGGGTTTACCCTCTGTATAACATTCATTGACAAGTTGTTTATAACGCGGTTCAAATATATGCAGGTTCACCATCTCCCCCGGATATACTACTATGCCCAGGGGAAAAACAGGAATGAAATTCGTCATAATTACAAAACTAGGTTTTTTTCAGGACCTCCGTCACTGTCAACCCCGACCTCGTCGCAAGATCCGATAGCCTTGAAAGCCAAACCTCTTTCACCTGTGCGGGGAGGATATCGCGGATACAGGTGCAGTTGAGGGTCTTTTTGCAGGCGTTGCAGTCAATATCTTTTACGAGCGCGCTTGCCCTGGGTCCGATCGGCGCCCAGCGTCCCGGATGTATCGGTCGTAATGGCGGGAAGATGCCGACGGCATAGATGCCCAGCGCCGCGGCGAGGTGCAGCGGCCCGGTCCCGGAGGCCAGCAGTCCGTCCGCTCTGGAAATAAAATGGATGAACTCAGCCAGGCTGAGTCTGCCGGTAATATCGGTCACCGACGGACAGGCCTCTAACAGGGGCTCGAGCAGCCGCCCTTCTGCGGCAGTGCCCGAAACAAATATTTTGAACTGCTCCTGCGGCAGCAGATTGATCAGCTCGATATAATAATCCAGTCCCCACTCCCGGCCATGCCCCCTCGATTTGGGGTGGAGGATAAGGTTAAAGCGGGTCGGGTCCAGCAGGCCTTCGACCTCTATTGGCAGCGGGGTCAGCCGGCTCAGTCCGTAGTATTGACCGATCTCCGGGAGGGGATACAGGTCTTTTGCGCCTAAAGGCTCCAGCAGCTGCAGATTCAGCTGTGCTTCATGATAGGGGGAGTTCTTGCGCGAGAGCCTGACGAGGCGGTTGCAGTACCGCCAGTGATAGAGCCGGTTGGTCGTGCCGATCCGCTGTTTGATGCCGGCGTCCTTCGCCATTTTTGCGATCTGGGGCCGGGGAAGGACGTGAATGATCGTCGATGCGCCCGTATCAGCCAGTCGTTGGACGCCTTCTTCATAGGGCAGCTTCATCAGCTCGTCCCAGTTGAGAAATTCATCCACATGGACACAGGCATTGATCAGGTCTTCGGTATATGACCTGCCCAAAAAGACGATCCTTGCCTCAGGATATAGCTCCCGCAGCACACCGGCCACAGGCAGGGTGAGCACCACATCTCCGATGGCATCGGACCGGCTGATGATAAAGGTCCTGTTCATTCTCTTGTTAAATGCTTGTCCAGCCCGTTGACGCAATAGGTAAGGCCGATATCCTGCTTGGATCTCATCATAATATAGTTGGGGGCAGTATCTTCCTGCTCATAGTGCGTCTTGTGATGTAAATGATAGACAAAGGCCCGGTGTTTCATAGATTCCAGCGTGATCCCGGAGCGCACCAGCCGCCATTCGATGTCTACGTCCTCTCCCACGCCGGCGCTGGTATAGTCTTCGTCAAACCCGTTGACCTCGATGAGGTGTTTCCTGAGAATACCCCAGTTGCAGCCCATGAGTCCATTGCTGCGTCCCTTCCGGTAGAAGGGAATATAGACTCCGTCCTCCAGCCTTTTGGACCCATATTTTGCCTGCCAGAACAGGGACAGCCATTTCAGGCTCCGGGTATCGAGTATCTTCCGTGTCAGCGATTCACTTACCATCAGCCTTCTTCCCGCAAAAGCGATACCGTCGCCATTCGGGGCCCGGAGCGCATATTCTTTCAGACAGCGGTGGTGCGGGATGCAATCCCCGTCAAAGAACACGACGAACTCTCCGGTCGATCTCGCCACCGCCTTGTTCAGTATCTCATCTTTACGAAAGCCATCATCTTTTTGACTGACATGCAGGATAGGGAAGGGCATTAGTTCAGACTGTGTTCTCAGGTACTCCACCGTAACCGCCGCATCGTCATCTTCCGCAACGATTACCTCAAAATCAGTGTAGGTCTGTTTTTGCAGGCCCTTAAAGATCATATCCAAAAAAGGAATATTCTTATAAAAGGCCACGATCACTGATAGCTTCATATCCGTAAAAGTAAGTAATTTGGTCTTTCTGATGACTGAAAATGAATCCGCCATATGGTTAGCCGTTCAAAAGGGAGAATTCCGGGCAGTGGCCAGAGCCATCTCCTATATTGAGAATGGCGTCCGCGACTTCCATTCCTTCCTGAAGAAGGCGCCTGCGTCTTCTGCGACCATCATCGGCATCACCGGGCCACCGGGGGCAGGCAAGAGCACCCTGGTAGACGCGCTTATCGGCGAGCTGGTTGGGCGTGATCACCGGATAGCTGTGCTTTGTGTCGATCCGTCCTCCTCATTTCATTCCGGCGCTCTCCTGGGCGACCGCATCCGGATGAGCGAATGGTACAATCACCCGAATGTGTATATCCGCAGCCTCTCTTCGCGTGGATCGATGGGGGGACTTCATCCCGGCATACTCGAGATCTCGGATCTTCTGAAGGCCGCCGGCTTTGAGTATATCCTGATCGAGACTGTTGGTGTTGGTCAGAGCGAGGTCGAGATAGCCGCCCTCGCCGATACGACACTGCTCGTCCTCGTGCCCGAGGCGGGCGATGAGATCCAGATGATGAAGGCCGGCGTCATGGAGATTGCCAGCATCTTTGTCGTCAACAAGGGCGACCGCCCCGGCGCCGATATCTTTATCCGAAATCTCCGACGCAGCATTGGTCCGGGGCTGCCGCATGAGCCGCAGGCGCCGGTGATAAAGACAAATGCGTTGCTTAAAGAAGGGATCGTGGAGCTCGTTGAAGCGATCGAAAAGGATAAGGGACGACAGCAGGAGCCGGCCGCTCTTTACAGACTGCTTGCGGAGCGAGCGTGGTATCAGCTGAGAACAGAAAGAATGAAAGGAATAAACAAACAGGACCTCGTCGGGAAGATCGGACAGGCTTATTCAAAAAGCGATTTTAATTTGTATCGCTTTGTTGAGAGTTATCACCCCACTTATTCTCCTTCTCGCTCTTCCACCAGCGATAGCCTATAAGGCCGAAGATAGCCAGCGGAGTTATGGCGAGATAGACGATCCCTTTGTTGAGGGCCTTGGCGGGCCGTTCGCCCAGTTGCTGGGCCGTACGGGTACAGATGGAACACTGCGCCCTGGCCGGGATTGAGCCGGCCAGGAGCAGCGTAAATATGATCGTATATAAAAGCTTACGTTTCATAAGCTATGGTTTTTTAGGTGGCGTGACCCAGCCGGCCGCTCGCGGGCGGACGCCAGGGATTAACCTACTTCTTCGGACTTCATGCTCCGGGCCTGGCGCTTTCTTTCTTCCTCGTCGAGGATGCTCTTGCGCAGGCGTATCTTCTTCGGCGTTACCTCGATGCACTCGTCCTGCTGGATATATTCCATGCACTCTTCCAGGGTCATCTGTTTCTTGGGAACGATCCGCACGGAGTCATCGCTACCGCTGGCGCGCATGTTGGTCAGCTTCTTTCCTTCCGTTGCATTTACGATGAGGTCGCCTGGCTTGATGTGCTCGGCGATGATCTGGCCGGCGTATACGTCTTCGCCCGGATCGACGAAGAAGGTACCGCGCTCCTGGAGCTTGTCGATGGAGTATGCGGTGGTCTTTTCCTGGTTCTTCGAAAGAAGAACGCCGTTGTTGCGGCCAGGGATCGGGCCCTTCCAGGGTTTGTACTCCAGGAAGCGGTGTGCCATTACGGCTTCACCGGCCGTGTTGGTGAGCATGCTGCTACGCAGACCTATCAGACCACGCGAAGGGATCTCGAACTCGAGGTGCTGCATCTCGCCCTTGCTCTCCATGACCAGCATCTCGCCCTTGCGCTGGGTGACCATGTCGATAACTTTTCCGCTGAATTCAGCGGGTACGTCGACGACCAGTATTTCAAACGGCTCGTTCTTCTTGCCGTCGATCTCTTTTACCAGAACCTGCGGCTGTCCAACCGTCAGCTCGAAGCCCTCGCGGCGCATCGTCTCAATGAGGATGCCCAGGTGAAGGATGCCCCGGCCATAGACCAGGAAGCTATCCGCGCTGTCCGTATCCTCGACCCTCAGGGCCAGGTTCTTTTCGGTCTCTTTCATCAGCCGGTCACGCAGGTGACGCGAGGTGACAAATTTCCCGTCCTTTCCGAAGAAGGGGGAGTTGTTGATGCCGAACAGCATGCTCATCGTCGGCTCGTCCACGCTGATGACGGGCAGAGCTTCCGGGTTTTCGGAGTCGGCGATCGTGTCCCCGATGTTGAAGTTTTCCAGACCAACCACGGCGCAGATGTCTCCGGCCATTACTTCGGTGGCCTTCTTCTTGCCCATGCCCATGAACGTATAGAGCTCGCGCACTTTCGACTTCCTGATCGAACCATCCGTCTGTACAAGAGAGATGTTCTGACCTTCTTTGATCGTCCCGCGGGCAACCTTGCCCACCGCAATACGACCTAAGAAGGAAGAGTAGTCAAGAGAAGTGATCTGCATCTGCAGGGTGCCTTCGCTGACTTTGGGAGCGGGTACATATTGGAGGATACCATCCAGCAAAGGAGTGATATCGGCGCATTGTTCGTTCTTGCTGTTGAACCAGCCATTCTTACCACTACCATAGAAGGTGGGGAAATCCAGCTGTTCTTCGGTCGCGTCCAGGTTGAAGAAAAGCTCAAAAACTGCGTCGTGCACTTCGTCAGGACGGCAGTTCGGCTTGTCGACCTTGTTAATGACTACGATCGGCTTCAGGTTCAGCTGCAGGGCTTTCTGCAGTACAAAGCGGGTCTGCGGCATCGGTCCTTCGAAGGCGTCAACCAACAGGATAACCCCGTCGGCCATCTTCAATACACGCTCTACCTCACCGCCGAAGTCGGAGTGGCCAGGGGTGTCTATCACATTGATCTTCACGCCCTTGTATTCTACAGCGGCGTTCTTGCTGAAGATGGTGATGCCTCTTTCCTTTTCGAGGTCGTTGTTGTCCATGATCAGCTCTCCGGTCTCCTGGTTTTCACGAAAGACGTGAGTAGCATGTAATATCTTGTCTACCAGGGTAGTTTTACCGTGGTCAACGTGCGCGATTATCGCAATGTTTCTGATTTCCATATAAGTTTTTCTCTCTGGCCGCTGGCCTGTTATAAATCTGGCCAATGGCCGGCGGGCCTACGGCCCGTTTGAAGCCGCAAATGTACGATTTAACAGACGGATTTCCTAGCCGGACCGGGGCAGTTGGGGAGAAATAACACAAAATACATACAAAAAGGCCGGTAAAAACCGGCCTCGGGGGGTTACACGCGAATCAACGGATCAGACACCCAAATTATCGACATACTTCCGCCAGAGCTCATCGATCGTCCTGCCTGTCAATTTTTTCCAGGCTGTCGGCTCATACTTTCCGGAGCGCATCAGCGCATCGATCTTGTCTACAATTCCGGGGCTGACCTCTTTTTCCATCCAGACAAAGAACCGGGCCGTCACGCGATAGCCATCCGTATAGGCCTGACTGGTGGTAAACACAGGGAGCCTCCATTTGGCACCGGCATTGTCGACGCCATACTTGTACCGTACATAGTCCGCGATGCCTTCGGTTATCCATCCGGGACCTTCCCCTTTATAGTCCTGGGCGACGTGCATAGCCTCATGTGTGACGACGTCGATATCTCCCGGCTGGTTTTTCATATAAGACGGGTCTACCCGTATAATACCGTCCGATGTAGCCGCCACTCCATGGTAGGCTGGGTCAATGACAAGGGTTACCGTCCGCAGCGAGGCCGGATTGAACCGCCTCACCTCAGCCGGATAGGTGCGGAAGAATGCGTCGATCATCCGCTGGCCTACTACGGTATCAAACCCCTCGGACTTATTGATATAGATCAGCGTATAGTCGCCGCGGGTAATACTCTTTTTTCTGTAATAGCCCGAACTGTCTATCTTCTTCCACTCTTCTATGGCTGCGGGTTGAGTGGCAGCAGCGGAAGCCGCCGGCTCCGGCAGCAGCGTATATCTTATCTCATTGGTTCCATCCAGGAACCGGCCTGCCGCCTCCTGCAGGGACCTCACCGTGATGCTGTCCAGCCTTTCCTGCCAGTGCAGCACCTCCAGCGGGTCCTCATCGTTCTCGTACTGTCCGGCGAGATAGCTGAGCCAGTAGCCGTTGTCCTTTAAGGCCAGCTCTGTATTCTTCCGGATGCCTGCCTTGTATTTTTCTATATCCGTCGTCTCCGGGCCCTGCAACCGCAGTCCGGCCATCTCCTGGTGCACCAGTCCTACCAGGTGGTCCACATTCGCCGGAGCGCAACCGAATGCCACTACGATCCCGAACCGGTTTTTTGGGTATTTGTTGAATATCGTTTGCACCGTCGGACTGTAAACCTCGCTCTCCTGTTCGCGTAGCTCCTGCAGCATTTTGATCTGCAGTATCTGTCCCAGCGCATGCATCCGTTGATTTTCGAGCGGGCTGTAGCGATAGTCTCCCGTCAGGAGCAGCCGCACCAGCGCCTTGTCCTCCTTCCCCTTATACACATTGCGGACCAGCCGCCCTTCGGGTACATGGATGCCCAGGTCACGGGCCTGCTCGCCCCTGTGCAAGGAAGGCAGGGACCCCAGGTATTCCTCCAATAGCGGCGTCAGCTGGTCGGGCCTGAAATTGCCCACAAACACGAAGGTAAATCCCGACGCATCCGAAAACCGGTCTTTGTAAATGGTATAGACTTTTTCCAGCGTGATCTTATCCAGCTTTTCCAGCGTCGGAGGCGAATACCGGTAATTGTAATTGCCGTTCACATAAGCCATCGTATCGTTAAACGCGTTCCCCGGGTCCGCATACCGGCTCGGGATCGTGGCCTTCGATCTGCTGATAAGATTGTCGAACAATACTTCGTCTTTCCGGGGCTGGGTAAAATACAAGTTCACCAGCTGCAAAGCCGTTTCGATATCGGCGGGCGCCGCCGTACCGGTAATGCCTTCCGAACGGGTATCGATGAAGGGAGCGACCCTGACAGCCTTCCCGCTGAGCACCTGGTTCAGCTCAACCGGATTGAAGCTGCCCGCACCAAAGCTGGCGATCACCGGGCCCGCGCTGGCAGCCGCGTCATATTCGGCATCGTCGTACAGCGAAGTTCCGCCCCGGGCAAAGGCCCTGAAGGTGATCTTCGCCAAGATCTCTTTCCTTATTTTTTTCTGTATCAGTCAATTAGCGAATTGGTTACTTTCTGAGCATCCTCAATGAAAGGTAGAAAAAAGCCTGTTATTAATTGCACGCAATGTTATAAATTCCATCAAATTTCAACCCATGCGTAAAAGATGGTGGTTACTGATCCCTATCCTTCTTATCGTTCTTTATTTTCTTGGCCCCTCGCCGTCGACACCAGTTTATAACAGGGCTATGCCGGCGATGCCCTCCGAGCCTGCTGCGCTGGAAAAATACATCAGCGACCAGGAGTCCCATCACCACATCAAGCCGGACAACGAGGCGCGGATCGTTTGGGCCGACTCGACCCGCCGTAAAACGCCTTACGCCATCGTTTACCTGCATGGTTTTTCTGCCTCACAGGGGGAAGGGATTCCGCTGCATCGGGAAATTGCCTCGAAATTCGGCTGCAATCTCTACCTGCCCCGTCTGGCCGAACACGGGCTCGACACTGTCGATGCAATGGTCGGGCTGACCGCCGACAACTACTGGGAGTCCGCGCGCGACGCGCTGGCGGTCGGCAGCCGCCTCGGCGACAAGGTGATCCTCATGGGGACTTCGACAGGCGGCACGTTCGCGCTGCAGCTGGCTGCGACCTATCCCGACTCGGTAGCGGCGCTGGTCCTGCTCTCGCCCAATATCGCCATCAACGACCCCAGTGCCTGGCTGCTCAATGACCACTGGGGCCTGCAGCTCGCTCATATGGTAACCGGTTCTAATTATATCGTCAGCAAAGAAGACTTCGGTCCGCAGTGGCGTCAGTACTGGTATCCGAAATACCGGTCGGAAGCTGTCGTTGCACTCGAAGAGCTGCTGGAGACGACCATGAACAAAAAGACCTTTGCCGCCGTCACCCAGCCGGTGGGTATGTTCTACTACTATAAGGATAGTGTTCACCAGGACAGCACGGTAAAGGTTTCGGCGTCGCTCGCCATGTTCGACCAGCTGGGTACGCCGGCGGCGATGAAATACAAGCAGGCCGTGCCGGAAGCGGGGACGCATGTGATCAGCTCTTCGATCAGGTCGCACGACGTGGCGGGCGTGGAAAAAGGTGTCGTACACTTTCTTACATCCATTGTACATTTGCCGCAGGTCGACAGCTCGAAGGTGGCGACCAGATCAATAAATATATCAGGTTCCAGCTATGCGTCCAACCGACAATAGAAAGTTCATATTTCTCATCAATCCTATATCGGGCACCCGTGGTAAATCATCCCTGCAGCAGCTGATCGCCCAAAAAACGTCGGAAAAGGGTTTTGAATACAGGATACACCCGACCAACGCGGAAGGGAACTATGAATTTCTCCGGGGCGTCATCGAACAGGAAGGCATAACCGATATTATCGTCTGTGGCGGCGATGGCACCGTTAGCGCTGTCATGGCGGCGCTGCAGGGCAGCCCCACGCGGGTTGGCATCATCCCGATGGGTTCGGGAAATGGACTCGCCTTTGCGGCGCATATCCCGAAGGACCCGGCCAGGGCGCTCGACGTCATTTTTTCCGGAAAGGCGGCGCTGATCGATGGGTTTTTGATCAATGGGCATTTTTCGTGCATGTTGTGCGGGATCGGTTTTGACGGGAAGGTGGCACATGAGTTTGCGCTGGAGCGGGTGCGGGGATTGCAGACCTATGTGAAGGTGACGTTGAAGAATTTTTTTACGGCGCGGCCCTATAATTTTAGGATCACGGTTCCCGCAGGGGGTTATGAGGGGTCCGCCGGGGCGGGGAGTTCCGGAGGTGCGGTTCCCGCGGGGGGTGGAGTTGCCGCCGGGGCTAATGGTGGTGCGCTGAGCCTTTCGGTGGATGCGTATTTTATCAATGTTGCGAATGGGGACCAGTTTGGCAATCATTTTACGATCGCTCCCAAGGCTAGTCTGGAGGACGGTTTGCTCGATATTGTTGTGGTAAAAAAGGCGGGGCGGCTATCGTTCCTGTTATCGGTGATCCGGCAGGTGCTGGGGGGGTATGCCGTTCAGGCCGAGCCTGCCGCGGTGGACCGGCGGAGGGTTCTTTATTTCAGGACGCCATCGCTGGAGATCGCTAATCCGGATTGTGCGCCGTTGCATATTGACGGGGATCCTGCGGCGCCGGCACGGGAGTTTAGCATAAGGGTGGTGCCGAAGGCGATATGGCTAATCCGACCACAGGTCGGATGACCGAAGGTCAATCATAGGCCCCGGCAGATGCGGGACGCAAATCATTTACCAGCCAGCTCGGCAAACGTCTGAAAGGCCCGCCGGTTCTGCTCATTGTCCAGCGAGCCGGTAATATTCAGCTTCTCCTGGCGGGTGAGGTGGAAGTTCAGCGCGGCGCCTGCGTCTTCTGTCTTCGGGACGTATTGGAAGATCAATTTTCTAAAGGGGAAGCCCATCCCGTTCTGCGAAAGGCTTAGCAGGTCGTCCTGGTTGTACTCCTGCATCTTGTACCAGTTGTCCTGGAGCAGGAGAATGGGCTTTGTAACGATCTCGGTAACGTCTTCCGACTCATAGGGATTCTCCCATCCACCCGCCTTGCGGTCCCTGATCTGCAGCAGCACGACGCCGCTGGTGTTCTCCTGTATCCATTCCCGGAAAGCGTTGAGGAACCGGATGGCGTTCATCTCCCCAAAATTATCCCGGAAGCCTGCGTCCATTACGTCGATGACCGGCCGCGTCGGCAGCCATACATTGGGCAGCACATAGGGGAAGGTAGCGTTCATCCGCAGGGCAGTCAGCAGCCGCAGGTTCATCGGCTCCTGCTTCGCGAACAAGGCTCCGAAGTCTACTGCGTCGGGATCCATCGCGGGGATCCTGCTGCTGTCGAACCGTGGCCGCATCAAAAAGCTCACCCGCTGTGTACTGATGACAAGCGCCCGGCTATCGCGGGTAATGACAGGATTGAAGAGCAGCATCGGCATTTTCGCCGCAGATTCATCGGCGGCGATATCCTTGAGCTGGCGGTTGAGGACGCCGTGCGTATTCTGGTTGAGTTTTTGTTCGAAGGCAAAGCCGCGGTCTTTCACATATTCGTGCCCGTCGACAGTAAATTTCTGGGCGGGTGACGCCAGGTCGCGTGCGACGAAGGAAGAGAAGAGGGTATTCAGCAGGTCGCGGGAAATATCGCTGATATAGCGCTTGCTTTGGAGATGGACAGAGGTATCGCCTCCGTCGCGCAGTCTCGCCAGTTCGCGGAAATAGGCTGCGCCCAGCATCCCGCCCGATGCACCGGTGATGAGGGCTGTCTTTCGCATCAGCTGTCCGTTGCTCAGACTGTCCAGCCGCTGGAGAATGCTCATCGTGAAGGTGGCGCTGCGGCTGCCTCCGCCACTGGTGTTCACCAGGAAAAGCAGGGGTTTTGCCTCTGACTGCCGGGCCTTCCACCGGTCGAGAATGCGGATCATATTGGCCTTGTCCTTCCGGACGTTCTCCTCCGAACACAGCTGCAGCAGCGTCTCCCGGTCATAGAGTGGCCGGTCCTCTTTCGAGTTGTAGAACAGCCCATAGGCCTTGTTCGTAGGGTCGATGACGTTGTATTGATAGAGCAGGTTCAGGATCAGGAACACCACTACAAAAAAAGGGATGCTCCAGGACTGAAGAAAATAGGAGAACGCGCCCGACAGCGAGATCAGGATAGCAAAGAAGATGAGAATGCTTGCCGCCGCAGGCAGCTGGAAAAACCGGGAGTCCATGAAGAAGCCAACGACGATCAGAAAGATGAAGGCGACAAATATGGACAGGACCGCCGAGATATGATGCCTGTTGAAAATGTTTTCTATAAAATCTTTGCTATAGTGCGCTACGTCACGTGTCTTGCGGATCGTCCGGAAAGAGTTGAGATACCAGTGCACGCGCATGAGCCGGCTCTCGTTGAGCTTGACCTCTTCTTTTCTGAACTGTGACTTGAACAGTTTGGGATTGCTGATCACTGGCGTCATCCGACGGATGATGCTCTGGTCGGCGCGAAAGAAATACAGCATCGAAGCGATGAAAATAAAAAAGAGCCCGGACAGGAACCCTGCGACAAGGTAGATGATGTGCCCCGTCGGCAGGAGTTCGCGGCTGACGTTGAACTGGACCGCCCTGACAAAATAAAAGATCAGAAAGATCAGCGGGAGTATCGCGTTGTTGATACAATATTTCAGAAAGGGTCTGGTGGTCGTCGCGAGAAAACGGAAGTGGCGGCTAAAGAGGATAAAGGTCGTGATGTTCCAGCTCATGATGAAGATGCCCGCCGCCATCCCGACGATGGAAGTGCTGATGGGGCTTACGTCCCCCAGGTATTCCGGAGACAGGAAAAGGGCTGCAGCGCCATAAGCCCGCATAAAACCGCCATTCAGCGTGCTGAAGAGGATCCACCAGAAAAGCAGTAGTATCTGAAACTTCTTGACATGCAGCAATAGCAGTTGAACCGGAAAGAAATAATAGATCGCTTTTAAGATTCGCATCATACGGTGACAGGATGTTGTTGCACAGGTACCACAAGATACAACATCCCGACCATTGTCAAAAGGAAGAGCAGACCGACTATCTGGTGCAGCTGGGCCAGCCAGTCAAAGAGCCCCCAGTGCTGTGGGATGATGCCGGGACTCGTCAGCAGACTGCAGATGCCAAGGGTCACCTGTACCAGGATCAGCGCCAGCGGCAGCCAGCGCAGGCCTCCGGAGACCACCCGGCCCGCCTGCACTGACCAGATGATCACTAACGTCAGCAGCAGGTAGGCCAGCCCCCGGTGGATAAAGTGGATCGTGATCCGGTTGCCGGCCAGGTCTTCCAGCAGCGGATGCCGGCTGAACAGACTATCGGGTATCCAGCTGCCGTTGATCGTCGGCCAGGTAGGAGCGACGGTCGCCGCCTTGTGCCCGGCCATCAGGGCGCCGTATAATAGTTGAAAGAACAGAACGGCCAGTATGATGATCGTCCACCTGCGCAGTCTGCTGACAGACCTTCGTCGAGGCGGCGTCCCTTGAGACCTTCGTCGAGGCGGCGTCCCTTGCCTCTCCTTGGTCGTTCCCTTCGATTCCTCGGGAACCTCGGTCGTTCCCTTCGCTTCGCTCGGGAAGACCCGAACACCGGTGATCCCCGATAACCGGACCTCTTTTGGCACCGACAGCTGCAACGCAAACCAGAACGCATAGACGATCAGGCCGAGGGCAAAGACGAAGTGAAGCGCCAGCTTCGTCGGCTTTACATAGATGGCGTCGCCCGTGAGCCCGCTCGCGACCATGATCCACCCGATCGCGCCCTGCAGCGCTCCCAGCAGGAATAAGATGATCAGCGGCCGGACCATCCACGACTTCATAGCGCCCTTGGCGAGCAGCCAGAAAAAACCGACCAGGAATACGACCCCCACCAGGCGGGCCCAGAAACGGTGGAACCATTCCCAGAAGAAGATGAACTTAAAGTCCGAGATCGTGAATCCGCTGTTCAGCAGCTGATACTGCGGGGTCGCCCTGTATTTGGCAAATTCCTCGTTCCACTGCGCGTCGCCCATCGGCGGCACGGCGCCCGTGACAACATTCCATTCTGTAATCGAGAGCCCGGAGCCCGTCAGACGGGTTATGCCTCCGAGGACAACCTGAATGAGCAGCATGATGACGCCGGCATAGACCCAGATTGCTACCGGGCGGGTGGATTTGGATCGCGAAGAATCTACCATAATGGGCGCAAAGGTAAGTCCGAAACTCTTATTTTTGGCTCATGGAAAATCCGCTGAGAAGCCACTACCAGGAAGAGCTCGTTGAGGCGGGGTGCGATGAGGCCGGGAGAGGCTGCTACGCAGGACCTGTTTTTGCGGCGGCGGTGATCCTTCCCGCGGGTTTCTTCCATCCCCTGCTGAACGACTCCAAGCAGGTCAGCGTAGAGGACCGCAACGAGCTGCGGATCTATATCGAAGCCAATGCCCTCGCCTGGGCCGTCGCCCAGGTCGACCAGGACGAGATCGACCGCATCAATATTCTCAAGGCCTCTTTTAAAGCCATGCACCTGGCGCTGGACCAGCTGACCACCCGTCCCCGCCTGCTGCTGATCGACGGCAACCGCTTCGCCAAATATAAAAGGGTTCCCCACCGCTGTATCGTCAAAGGCGACAGCATCTTCGCGTCCATTGCCGCGGCCAGCATCCTCGCCAAGACCTGGCGTGACGAATATATGCAGGGTCTGCACATGGAGTTCCCCCACTACCGCTGGGACAGCAATAAAGGTTACGGAACAAAAGAGCACCGCGACGCGATCGGAAAGTTCGGGCTCTGCAAATACCACCGAAAAAGTTTTAATATCAACCCGGAGGGTTCGGAAGAAGAGCAGCTGAGCCTCCTCGATTGAGCAGACCCAGCTGCGGGTTATGGAGCGGCCCAGCCGCGCGGACCGGCCGAGCAATGTTGACCGTACCGCCGCGCGGACCGCGGATTACGGCGCCAGACAAAAAGCGACCGATACATATGCGTCATACTGGCTTTGTCGACCTACTCCATTGATGACAGTCGAAGCCACGTACAGCGATTCGGCAAATGCAGCCACCGTTGGACATCCCCCTAACATATTATTTACGGTTTGCAGATAGTCGAGGGAAAACGACGGGGCCGGGAATAGTGCGCCCGACTGGCTGTAGAAGGAATTGACCCCCTTGATAATGCCAAATGACCAGGTGGCAAAACCTTGCGGGTGCGCCGCCACCCCCCTCAGCTCCACGTTTTTGGTCTTATCGGTATATTTCAGGTAGCCACAGCCGGGGTCAGCCGGCACGTTATTCAGGGTTGGGACGTCAAGCGTCGCGATACAGTTCTGGTTATTGACTGTAAGCTGATTCCCCATCGTGCTTACCTTGGTATGTGCGGCATTGTAGAACTCCACTGTCAGACTATGCAGGGCATTGGGCAGATTGGTGCTGTCCAGCAGACAGCCCAGATCGGAATTATAATATACTTTGGCCGGATTGTGTATCGTATAAAAGCCATTGATATCGGGCTTCTGTACCTCGAGGATGTCGTAGTGACCAGTCGCAGTATTTAATACAAGGTCGGACCATGTGTCAAAACGCGGCTGGTTGTCTATAAACACTCTGTAATATGCAACACTGTCGTTGAAGGCCATATGATGATCGATGTTCACAGGGAGGGTGCCACCGAACGGCGAGTCTTTTGGGAATTGAAAGGGATAAGCTGCCTGGGTAGTAGTGTCTGCTTTGCCCTGGTTCGTGATCAGGTTCCAGGGAACGTAGCCGATGCCTTTGTACAGCCAGCCGTTGACGTTGACGGTTAAAAAATATTCGTCCACTTCGCTGTCGCAGCACACGCAACAGGTACCCGGCTGGATCACCGCGATGCTGGACGGACGGGCCGAAGTGCCAGTAATAAAGGGGGTCACATTGCCCGTTGTTTTTGTGATGTCCACGAGGGCGATCTTGTTGGCCGGGTCACGCTCAGGCACCAGCAGCTGCGTTTCCGTAGCATCTGCCCACGTGAGGAAAAAGGGAGCGGTAAAACCGGAGGCCACCACCGTCTTCGTGCCATTGGACAGATCGATTCGGCTCACAGTGGAGGTTCCCTGCTCACCGACATAGGCAAAAGAGAGATCGGAACTAAGGATAAGGCCTACGGCGGAATTGAGTCCGTTGCGAACCACGGTCTTATTACCGTTGGTCAGGTCCACCCGCACCAGCCGTCCGGGATTGGCGTATTCTACTACCCATGCCTGGTGATGGACCTCGTCTACCCATAGCTGCTGCGGTGCGGTCAGCCCGCTGCATACAACAGTGGCGGCGCTGCGGTTGGCATTGGTGAGATCGACCTTCAGCAAGTTGCCCGCGCGCTCGGTCACATAGGCGGTCTCTTCGTCTGATAGCACAAAGATGTCTTCCGGGTTAGTATAGCCGGTGCCGATATGAGCATAAACGGGGTTTAGCTTGTAGGTCACCCAGTCCACTTTCAGATCATAGCCATAGGTTACTACGTGCAGCTTGCAGTAGTTGCCCTCCCGGGTCTGCACGCAAAATACATCGCCATTGACCAGCTTGTTGCTGGGGTCGTTGTTGCCGATGATGGGCGTAGAGCCATAGGCGTAGGTCTGCAGTGAGGCCGGGGTGACCAGACCAAAATTGACAACGCCCAGATTGATGATGCGGGCGGTACCCTGGGGTGTCATCTGGCGGCGGACCGGGTCTATCTGTTCCCACCAGATATCGGCGGCAGCGTTGTTGGATGTGTTGGTACCCGTTTCACAGTCGAACAGCCAGGTGCCTTTGATCACCGTGGTCCCCTGTGATACGATGGTGGTAGATGTCTGTAACAGATCGATCTTCGAGAGGAATCCGGCGTACTCAGTAAATACCAGCTGGTTGTGGATTTTGAGGTACTTGGAGCCAATAGCTCCGCCCAGCCCTCCTGCGAGCTTTTTCATAATGAATGCTGTTTAATTGATTTAAAATGGGGTGCTACTTCGGAGCTTAACCGGGTGAGAAAAGATTACCCATTAGTCGGAGAAAATCGGAGGGAGGAAACAGCGGGTGGGGTTATACCGGTTCCATTTCCGGCCAGGGTCCCAGGCCCTTGCGTACGACGACGGGTTCTTCCCCGGTGCAATCGACGATAGTAGAAGGCAGTATGCCTCCGATGCCGCCATCCACAACAATGTCTACCAGCTTTTCGAATTTGTCATGGATCATCTCGGGATCGGTGTACTCTTCAACCAGCTCGCCGGGGAGGGAGGAATTACCGGGATGGGGGGAACCTCCAGGCAGGGAAGAACTGAGGATCGGGTGGCCCAGCTCGTGGACCAGGCTGCGGGCAATATTATTGTCGGGAATACGGAGCCCGATGGTATCCTTCTTGCTTTTCAATATGCGGGGGACTTGCTTGCTCGCGGGGAGGATAAATGTGTAAGGCCCTGGCAGGTAGTTCTTTAACATCCTGTACAAGGGGGTGGAGATGCTTTTGGTATAATTGCTCAGGTCGCTGAGATCGTAGCATACAAAGGACAGCTGGGCTTTGGCGGGATCCACCTGCTTGATCCGGCAGATCCGTTCCACCGCCTTATGCTGAAAGATATCACAACCAAGGCCATAGATCGTATCCGTAGGGTAGATGATGACCCCGCCGTCGAGAAGACATTCCACAATGGTCTTGATGTTTCTTGGCTGGGGATTATCCGGATGGAGATGTAACAGCATTTGCAGAAAGGTATTAAAAATTTGCCGCAAATCGGTTGCCATCGATGGCTAACATTTCCTTAACATAGAATTAGTCTTAAATTTGCCGAAATCTTCTTTTAACGCATGCAATTACAAGCGGTAGACAGGGTGGACAGCATCAGCGCGGAAGACTTCAGGGATAATTATTATTCTCCCATGAAGCCACTTGTCATCCGGGGGCTGTCCAAAGAGTGGCCGGCCTACCAGAACTGGAATTGGGATTATTTCAAGTCGGTTGTCGGGGAGGTGCAGGTAGGGGTTTATAACAACATAAAGAGCGATGCCTATACCCCGATCAATACGGCTGATGATTATATGAAATTCGGGGACTATATCGACATGGTCCGGAAAGGCCCCGCACAGTGGCGGATCTTTCTCTTCAATATATTCGACCATGCTCCCCAGCTGGCCAGGGATTTTGAATGGCCGGAGCACCTGCTGAAAGGGTTCGTCAAACGCTACCCCATGCTTTTCGTCGGCGGGAAGGGCTCCGTAACTCATATGCATTTTGACATCGATCTTTCGCATATCGTTCATACGCAATTCGTTGGGCGCAAACGCGTGCTGCTTTTCCCCTTCGAGGAACAGCACAAGCTGTACCGCAAGCCCTGGGAAGTATTGAGCTTTGTCAACTTTGAGAACTATTTCGACGTGAACCAGAACAAGCTGGATCTCGAAAAATATCCGGCTCTCCGGCTCGCCAGGGGATACGAGGTGATCCTGGAACACGGCGACACCCTTTTTATGCCCGCCGGGTACTGGCATCATATGGAATACCTGGACAGCGGCTTTGCAATGAGCCTCAGGGCTCTGCAGTCCTCTTTCACCGGAAAATTAAAGGGTATCTGGTACCTGATGGGCATGCGCAACATCGACACTTTGATGAAGCGGACAGCGCCCGAATGGTGGTTCAACAGAAAAAAAGAAATTACTTTCAAGGCGGCCGACAGAGAGCTTGAAACCCTTATTCAGTAAGGGTTCCAACGTTCCGTTGGCGCGGAATGGATTCCCATTGCTGCTCTGACGGATAAAAATTGGAAAAAAAATATTGCTTTTTAACAAAACTGTCTTTATTTTTACCGCGCTTACACACTCTGAATACAATTCGTTTTGATTACGGACATGCCACCAAAAGCTCATCCGAATCCAATTTCCTCAAATATTCCGACCGTCCAATTTCCATCCGAAGATTCCAATTCCATAGATATCCGGGTTCAGTCCAACATATGAGGTGAAATGCTTCGTATTGTTTACTTACCTATCCCCTGTTCAGTAATAATTCCGTTGTTACCCTTTTTTAAGCGATTCGACGACCCATGGTCTGTCTAAACCGCATTCGCCCGGGAATCAAATATCCAGTACCATTGAACATTGACTAACAGTGCCGGACAGCCGGCTTGATTGACCATTCACAGAAACTAGCGAATAAATCGCATGAAAAATATTTTGAACTTTTTCTTTTTGTGGTTTCAGAGGTAAGCACAGGCCGGCGATGTCTATCGCTGGCTCTTTTGTTTGAAGTACCGTCTGCGCAACAATACGGGGAATTTGAAAAAAATACTTCACTGTGAAAAAACCAAAAAAAGAGGCAGCTCAATCCTGTCGAGCTGACCTCTTTTCTTTTTGTATGAACTGAGGACCAGGAGGTCCGATCTTAATATATTTTTACCGGCGTGGTTCACGCCGGAATCGTGGGTTCTCCCGATAGTATTTTTGGTTCACGTCACCCGCGACAAGGAGCCGTCGCTAGGCTATCGTCCAGGTCTCATTCCCCCGCAACAGTTTGTCCAGATCGCCTTTTCCTTTGCTGAGGATCACCTCTTCGACTTGCAGATTGAGCATGTCTTCGTAGCAGGGTCTGTCCATTTCGTAGAACACGCCAAACGGCCTCGGCAGGTGGCCTTCGATACGTGGATCGTCAAACATCCTGACCAGTATCTGCGCTTTATAGAAATCTTTTTCGTCGTGTATCCAGAGATCGTTCTCGCTGATGCCCTGGCCCAGCTCGACGACGGTGGGGCGGAAGCCATCCAGCCTGATCCCTTTCTCGCGCTGTGCGCCAAAGACAAGCGGCTTTCCTTGTTCGAGCATCAGGGTCTCGACCTGTTTGGTCCCCTTTTCGGTAAATATCTCGAAGGCGCCGTCGTTGAAAATATTACAGTTCTGATAGATCTCAAGAAATGACGACCCGCGGTGTGCATGGCTGCGCAGCAAGAGCTGCTGCAGGTGTTTGGGGTCTCTGTCCATGCTGCGGGCAACAAAGCTGGCATCCGCGCCCATGGCCAGCGCCAGCGGATTGAAGGGATGGTCGACACTACCGTAAGGCGTCGACTTGGTCACCTTCCGCTCTTCCGAGGTCGGTGAATACTGCCCCTTGGTCAGTCCATAGATCTGGTTATTGAACAGCAGGATATTTATGTCGAAGTTGCGGCGCAGCAGATGGATGGTGTGATTGCCGCCGATGGAGAGGCTGTCTCCGTCACCAGTCACCACCCAGATGGAAAGCTCGGGCCGCGTGGCCTTGAGTCCGGACGCTATCGCGGTAGCCCGGCCATGTATCGAGTGCATCCCATAAGTGTTCATGTAGTAGGGAAACCGGCTGCTACAGCCGATACCAGATACAATTACAATATTCTCCCGCGGTATTCCCAGCGTAGGCATTACCTTCTGTACTTGTGCGAGGATAGAATAATCTCCGCAGCCCGGACACCAGCGGACTTCCTGGTCAGTAGCAAAATCCTTTGCGGTTAAGGTCTGGGTTGGGACTGTTGTAGTTTCACTCATGATGTAAACATCCATTCATAGAGGATGATATGTAAAATTAGCAATTTGGACCGTAACATCGTTTCGTATTGGGGAAATCCCACCTCAGCAAATCGTTAAAAGACCTGATCCTGGCTTAAAGGCTCTGATTCCTACCCCCTAAGGGTAATGGCATGCAATTCGCCATTATGTCAGGGGCAACGGTCCGTAGACCGGATGCCTCTAACACATCAAATTAACGATTATGCAAAAGACATTAATAATCATAGCAGTTATCGCCTCTCTCGCGGCTACCGGCTGCGCTGTGGATGGCTATGTAGAGACCCAGCCGTCGGAGGTTTACTATACCCGGCCGGTTGCACCCGGGCCCGATTATGTATGGATCGACGGTGACTGGATGTGGGTTGGCGGAAGGTATACCTGGCACAACGGCTACTGGGCCCGTCCCCGTAGAGGCCGCAACTGGGAACGTGGTCACTGGGATCACACAGAAAGGGGCTATCACTGGAACCGCGGGCATTGGAGGTAATGGCGCGCCGCCGCGGGTGGAACCGAAGTTCTTCATATTTGGTCAAAATTTTTTGTCCCACATTTTAAATGACCTGTTTGCCGAAGGGCATCAGGGAGAGCTCCATTAGTTTGAGGTGCTGGCGGGCGAACGGGATCCCGATGATCGTGATAAACAGCAAAGCTGCAAAAAAGAGGTGAACGAGCGCTGTATACAATCCACCGCATAAGAGCCAGATAATATTGAACAGTAGGGAAAAGCAGCCTGTGCTGCTATTGGTGGGAACGACCTGGCGGCCGAAAGGCCAGAGCACGAGTCCGGCTATTTTAAAACACTGAATACCGAAGGGTATTCCGACTATTGTCAGGCAGAGTAAAAACCCTCCCACGATATATCCCATTGCAGCGGCTAAACCGCCGAAGAGCAGCCATATAAGATTTCCGATTAAATTCATATGGAAATGTACCAAAACCCAAAATAAATTGACCAACCACTCATAAAGTAATGACCTACTGCGTTACATTTACACAATTAAAAGCACAGCCCCTTAAAAGCCCTTAATAAAAATCCTGTATCAATGGCTACCGACCTGACGACCACTATATCCCTGCATCGCTTTGTGGACGAGCTGATGACGGGTCTTCTCCCACGTGCAGTTAGTCGCAAAACATTAATCATCAATCAAATAGATAGAGACATCGAAGTCGGCTCCGACGAGAACCTGCTTGCTTTTGTCCTGTGGAACCTCCTTGACAAGGCTGTGGATTGCACTCAGAATGAATGCATCCATGTAGAATCGGTGAGGCTGGATGACAGCGTCATGATCCGGGTCCGGAATGCGGGGATATACTTCTACCGGAGCTGCGCGAATTGTTTCAGGCAGGTACAGCATGCCGCCGAGAAGATCGGGGCTACTATCAGCATTGACTATGATAGTGTTGAGACCTGTACGACGGTGGCGCTGACGCTGCACCGGGCTGCGTAGGAGCTGGAACCGATTTCTCCAAAAAATAAAAAAGGACCCCTCATCTGATCGATGCGAGGTCCTATATCCTAAGGAATTACTTAGTAACGGCTGTTGCTATAGTTGTTGTTCCCCCGGCGCTGGAAAGAACCACCACCTTTGTTGCCACCTGCACCACGGTCTTCGCGGGGCTTGGCTACGGATACGCCGATCGTCCTGCCATCAACAGATGCGCCGTCCAGTTCCTGGATAGCCTTCTTTGCTGCTTCGTCATCGGGCATTTCTACGAAAGCAAATCCGCGGGACTTGCCGGTAAATTTGTCCATAATAACTTTAGCAGAAGAAACCTCACCGTATTCTGCAAAATAATCCTGTAAGTCTTCGTCCGTAACGTTAAAACTTAAATTCGAAATGTAAATGTTCATACTAACTAATAACTGGTTAAAAAAAAATTAAAGAGCAATAATCTGAGTAAAAAAGCAGAGAGTAAAGACGACTAACAATTGCCGGAGAATTAATAGCGGAAACGATCATTCAATTACTGGTGCTGTTATCAGCTCAAATTTACTGCGCAAAGGTAGGAGGTTTTAATCAAAAAACCATGGCTAAAATGGTCAAACTCGTCAGCATCTCAATTATTAATTTGTTAAGCCCCTTCATTTGTTTTGCACCTTCGGATTTAGCCCAAAGTATCCTCCGGCGCAAAACATCCGATGATGGGAACTTCGGCCCTTCGCCGAGGCGACGTACCTGTGGTTCCTTTAGCTCGTTAATACCCCAGGCGCCCGCCTGTAAGTAAGGCCATAAACTGCAAATGCCGCTGCAGTCAGCGCCATCCCCGCCACACAGACACCGGTCCACCGGGCCGCGTCCCAGGCCACCATTCCCAGCGCCGAGCCCAGGGAAGTGCCCGTAAAGCTAACGGTCATGTATACTGTATTGAGGCGGTTGCGTGCTCCCGGGTTGAGCGCATATACCCTGCTCTGGTTGGAGACATGGATACACTGCATGGCCAGGTCCAGCAGGACAATGCCGGCGATCATCCCCGCCACGTAGTCCGCCCAGATGTACAATAAGAGAAAGGAAAAGAACAACAGTCCCAGGCCGTAGCCGATCGTAATTCTCGGATTACGTTTGTCCGCCGAGCCCCCGACCAGCGGAGCCGCAAGCGCACCTGCTGCAGCTGCCAGTCCAAAAAGACCAATAATATCGCTGCGGAAATTGAACGGCGTCCCAGACAGATGAAAGGTCAGCGTGGTCCAGAACATCCCGAAGGTGGCGAAACCCAGCGCATTGATCACCGCCGCTTCCCGCAGGACGGGCTGCTCTTTTATCAGGGTCAGCAGGGTCCGCATCAGGGAAGCATAAGACCCGGGGAAATTGGGTTTGCTTTCGGGGAATGTATAGCGCATGATCAGCAGCAGAGATAGACTAATTCCCGCGGCTACCCAGAACATCCCGCGCCAGCCCAGCCAGGCCCCGACAAACCCGCTGAGCGTCCGTGACAGCAGGATGCCGACCAGCAGTCCGCTCATGATAGAACCGATCACCTTCCCCGTCCGGCTTGGGGCAGCCAGGTGGGCTGCCATGGGCAGGATCAGCTGCGGTATGACAGAGGTCGCGCCGATCAGGACGCAGGCGATCTCCATACAGAGCAGGTTGGGAGATACCGCCGCCAGGATCAGCGACGCTACCGCAAAACCGGCCATCCAGACGATCTGCCCCCGCCGCTCGAGCTTGTCGCCCAGCGGAACAAAGAACAATAACCCCAGGGCATAGCCCGCCTGTGTGAGAAAGGTTATCCGGCCGCCTTCGCTCTCTTTTATGCCAAAACTTTTGCTGATCAGTACCAGCAGCGGTTGACAATAATAAATATTGGCTACGATCAGACCCGTGCAGATGGCCATCAGGAGAATATGCCCCCTCGTCAGAAAATCCTCTTCTATCTTTTTCATATCGGACACAAAATTAACGCTTCCGGCACACCCCGGTCGCGAACTCACCTAAATGTTAGTTCCCATTCCCCGCATTGGCGGGACCGCCGCCATTCCACTCGCCGAATCCGGCTGCCGGAGTTGCCGATTCCCGCCGTTGTAATTGCCGGACCTCCTTTGTTTAGTCCTATTGTCAAAATATTGTCAAATATTCTGTGAATTTCTAAACGCCTTTCCCTAAATTGGGGGACCAAAATTCCGAATATGTTGCATCGCAAAAAACTCATCATTTCTCTTTGTCTTTTCGCTCTCGTGCTGACCGGTCTGGCTGCCTTCCGCCCCCAGCAGGACGAAAAGCCCAAACACAACTTCAAGGTCCTGTCCAAGAATATCAGCCATGATGACCTGAAAAAAGTGATGGACGCCTGGTGCCAGGCGCTCGGTGTAAAGTGTGGTTTTTGCCACGCTCCGTCTGCGGACAGCACGAGCCATCGTCTGGATTTTGCCAGTGATGCCAAGCCGGAGAAGAATATTGCCCGCAGCATGTACAAAATGACCGGCAAGATCAACAAGAAATATTTCAGCTTCAATAAAGATGAAAAAGGCGAGGTCATCCCTGCGATCAGCTGTATCACCTGCCATCGCGGAAACCCGCATCCGGGCGAAGTAAAATAGAATAATACAACTAAAAATGTTGCAAAGCGTCCCATTCAGGGGCGCTTTGTTATTTGGGGGCGACAGTCCGGCAAAGCGGAAGTTAAATTATTGTATCTTTTACCGTTTGTGTCTCTCCAACAGTGGCTTGTCAGCCCCGGGACGCGTTTGGGAATCATAAATTGCCTAAATTTAGGCCCTCATAATTCAATCATGGCAAACAATTCTTTTAAATTCGGCATGATCGGCCTCGGCGTTATGGGGCGTAACCTACTGCTTAATATGGCGGACCATGGTTTCCCCGTTGTCGGCTTTGACCTGGATGCACAGAAGACAGCAACACTTGAATCCTCCGCAACGCCTAACACTACGGTGAAAGGTGTGAACACGCTCGCGGAAATGATCCAGGCGCTCGAAAAACCTCGCAAGATGATGATGCTCGTACCCGCCGGCAAGCCGGTAGACGACGTTATCAACAGCCTCTTACCTCTGCTCGAAAAGGGAGATATCGTCATTGACGGCGGTAACTCACACTATACCGATACACTTCGTCGCGTCAAGTTCATGGAAGAAAAAGGCTTTCACTTTATGGGAGTCGGCATCTCCGGCGGCGAACAGGGCGCCCGTACAGGCCCCAGCATCATGCCCGGCGGCGACCCCGAAGCTTACAAAGACGTCCAGCCCCTGCTGGAGGCTGTGGCAGCAAAAGTGAATGGCGTCCCCTGTGTCGCTCACCTCGGCAAAGGCGCGGCGGGTCACTATGTAAAAATGGTGCACAATGGCATCGAATACGCCATCATGCAGCTGATCAGCGAAACCTATGACCTGCTGCACCGCGGTCTGGGTCTGGACAACGACGAGCTGCACAAGATCTATAAGAGCTGGAACGACGGCGAGCTTCAGTCCTTCCTCGTCGAGATCACCCGCGATATCTTCCTCAAGAAAGACGACAAAACGGGCAACCGCCTCGTGGATATGATCCTTGACAAGGCCGGCGCCAAGGGCACCGGGAAATGGACCTCTCAGGACGCGATGGACCTGGGCATTCCCATCCCCGTGATCGATATGGCCGTCTGTATGCGCGAGCTCTCCGCCTACAAGGACGAACGTACCCAGGCTTCCACCATCTACAAGACTCCTTCTACGGACATCCCCGTCCCCAGAGAGGTCTTTATCCAGCAGGTGCAGGACGCCCTCTTCTTCGCGACCATTATCAGCTATGCCCAGGGCCTGGCGATGCTGCACGTTGCGTCGAAAGAGCTGGCTATGGATATCCCCATGCAGGAAGTGGTCAAGGTATGGCGCGGCGGATGTATCATCCGGTCATCCCTGCTCGAGGTGTTCTTCAAGGCCTACGAGAAGAATCCCCAGCTTCCCAACCTGCTGCTGGAACCCGAGATCGCTCAGCTGCTGCAGGGAAAGAAGCAAAATATGCGGAACGTCGTCATCCACGCCATCCACATGGGTTACCCGGTGGCGGGCCTGATGGCAGCGCTCAGCTATTTCGATGCTTATCGCAGCGAACGTATGCCGACCAACCTCATCCAGGCGCAGCGCGACTATTTCGGCGCGCATACGTATCAGCGCATCGATGAGCCGGGAACTTTTCACACGCAGTGGTAGACCCCCGGTCTACCAAATCATTGGCTCCGCCAGATGGCGAAGCCATCGGTACAGCTCAGCCAGACACCGGAATTCAGCGAGCCAGACAACACGGCTCAGCCGGTCACCGGAAGTCGGCGAGCCAAAAAAATGATCTAATGACTCAATAGATAGTATATGCAAAACCACAAACGGCCACCCGCATCCCTGATCTTTATTTTCGGGGGCAGTGGCGACTTAAACTTCAGAAAGCTTTCACCCGCCTTATATAACCTTTTCATAGACGAGTGGATGCCGGAGAAATTCGGTATCGTAGGCATCGGACGTACTCCCTACAGCGACGAAGAGTACCGTAAACGCCTCTGGGACGGCATCAACCAGTTCAGCCGCCGGAAAGGCGAGGAGCCCAACGGCCACTGGGGCGATTTTTCCCAGCACGTCACCTATCTCCAGATGGACGCCGAAAAGGACAACAGCTACGACAAGATCAGCGGCGTCATCAAAGCGAAGGAAGCGGAAATGGGCGAACACCCCAACGTTATCTTCTATCTCTCTGTGGCGCCCCAGCTGATGCCTGACATCGCCAAGAAACTGGGCGCGCTCAAGACCTGCTCGGAAACGGCCACGACACGTATCGTGATCGAGAAACCGTTCGGACACGACCTCAAGAGCGCTCACGAGCTGAACCAGCTGCTGACCAGCATGTTCAAGGAAGAGCAGATCTACCGTATCGACCACTACCTCGGTAAGGAGTCGGTACAGAACATTCTATCGCTCCGTTTTGCCAACGCCCTTTTTGAACCCATCTGGAACCGGAACTATATCGAGTCCGTCCAGATCACCGCCGCGGAAACCGTCGGCGTAGAGGGTCGTGGCGGCTACTACGAAAGCTCCGGCGCACTGCGCGATATGGTCCAGAACCATATCCTCCAGCTGATGTGCATGGTCGCGATGGAAGCCCCGGTTTCGTTCGAGGCCAACGAGATCCGTAACAAGAAGGTGGACGTCCTCAACGCCATCCGCCGGATCAGCAAGGAAGACGTCAACCAGGTCGCCGTCCGCGGGCAGTACGCCGAAGGCTGGATGAAAGGCCAGAAGGTTCCCGGGTACAAACAGGAGAAGAGCGTCGATCCCTCTTCCCCGGTCGAGACATTTGCCGCCGTCAAGTTCTTTGTCGACAACTGGCGCTGGCAGGGCGTGCCTTTCTATGTCCGCACCGGCAAGCGTATGAACCAGAAGACGACCAATATCACCATCCAGTTCAAGACGGCCCCCAGCTATGCCTTCCCTCCGGAAGCAGCGGAAACCTGGCGTGCCAACCGGCTTACGATCAGCATTCAGCCGGAAATGGAGGTCAGATTACGTTTTCAGGCGAAAAGGCCGGGTCAGTCGATGAACCTGGACCCCGTGGATATGGTCTTCAACTCTGACTCCAAACACGAGCCGGAAGCCTACGAGACCCTGCTGCTCGATGTCATGGAAGGCAATCCGACGTTGTTCATGCGCGCCGACCAGGTGGAAGCCGCGTGGAAGATCGTCATGCCGATACTCGAGACCTGGGAAAGCCGCCCGCCGGTCGACTTCCCCAACTACACCCCCGACGCATGGGGCCCCGAAGACGCAGAAGCCCTTATTGCCAGGGACGGCCATAACTGGATCACCGTCACCCCGGCTCAATAAAATCAACAGCGAGCGGGCCATTGATTGGGCCCGCTTTTTTTAATCTTATAATATGGAATTACACGTATACAAGGATGCGGGTGAGCTCAGTCAGGCGGCGGCGCAATGGATCACCGACCTTATCGTCACAACGCTGAAGAAAAGGGACCGCTTCACCATCGCCCTGTCCGGTGGCAGCACCCCGAAGGCCCTGCACAAGCTGCTGGCCGCGCCTCCCTACAAGGATCAGATCGACTGGTCAAAGATGCATATCTTCTGGGGAGATGAACGCGCGGTGCCTTTCGAGGACGATCGCAACAATGCTAAGATGGCGTACGAGACCCTGCTCAACTTTGTTACAATCCCTGCCTCCCAGATACACGTCATGCGTACGGACATTGGCCCCGACGAGTCCGCAGCCGAATACGAAAAGATCCTTCATCAATATTTTGACGCTGTTCCCGGCGCTTCTGCGCTGCCGAACAGTTTTGACCTCGTGCTGCTGGGAATGGGTGACGACGGTCACACCCTCTCCCTCTTCCCCGGGATGCCGATCGTGCACGAAGAAAAGGCATGGGCAAAAGCCTTCTGGCTGCCTGCACAGGATATGTACCGCATCACCCTGACCAAGACCATTGTCAACAAAGCCTCGCATATCGCGTTCCTGACGACCGGCCCGGGAAAGGCGCATGCGCTTCGCGAGGTACTTAAAGGCGCTTACAACCCGGACCTCTATCCTTCGCAGGAGATAAAGCCTGTGATTGGGGATCTGCACTGGTTTGTGGATGAGGCGGCGGCTGCGCAGCTGAAGTAGGTTGTCGCGGGTTACCGCGGGCTGCCTCCGCCCGCGGTGGGAGGTTAGAAAAATTTTCGGACCAGCTCGTCGGTGAGCTTTCGGTCGCCCTTGGTCCAGAAATCGTTGGGCGGGGGGAATTCGTTGATATTATATCCGCCGTGGGCTTCGAAGTCGAACAGCGCGTGGGCGTATCCATCGATGATGAGCGCGCACTTCATCCAGTCGCGGGACCAGACGATCAGCAGGGGACGCGCAGGAGGAAGCGAGGGGCGCGCGGTGTCGGGCTCGCTGTCGCCGGGGACGTCGCTTTGGCCGGCAGGCTCGCTTTGCGTGGGGACGTCGCCCGGTCCGGCGAAGTCGCTTTCTTCGGGGGCTTCTTCGCTTTGATGAATGTGCAGCGCGTCCAGTATCCTTAGTCCCGGACCATCCCCGTCCTTCTCTACCGCGTAAAAATAGGCCGATTCACCGTCATCCTCGAAGACGACGCCGTTGTGGTTCTCCGGCGCAAAGCTTTCTATAAAAAGGTCTTCGCCCGGGGTCCACTGCTTCTCCTGCATCAGATATCCGTTCATGGTTTGCCTGCTGTTTGTTTGAGCCAGTCCACGATGCCCAGGTAAATCTTCTGCGCCACCGCTTTCTGAAATTTTGGATTGAGTATCTTTTTCTCTTCTTCGGGATTGCTGAGGAAGGCCACCTCGACCAGCACATTGGGGTAGTCAGTGGGGCCGCTGAGCGAAAAATTGAAATTGCCCACGTTGCCGAACTCCTTCAGCCCCAGGCTCAGCATCCTGTCCAGGACGGCCATGCTCAAGGGCCGGAAACCAATATAGCGGTAGTAGGTGCTCGTACCCCGCACGGTATCCTGGCTCGCGGAATTGAGATGAATGCTTACCAGCAGGTGCGGGTCGAATTGTCTCAGCATCTCTATCCGCTCGGGCATGCTCAAAGAAGTGTCCTTGGTCCGGGTCATGAAGATACGCTGAACGCCGGCGAGCTTCAGCGTCTTGCGCAGCTGTTCAGCGATCAGAAGGGTATAGTTCTTCTCCAGTATTTTGGTGTTGACCCCGCTGGCCCCGGAATTGTCTCCGCCATGACCGGCATCGATGGCGATCCTGAGCTTGCGGATATCCAGCACGGGCGGCTGCCGCCTGATCCGGATGACCAGCCGCCTGCCGCTGGTGTCATAGGAAAGCGCATATCCCCAGTGCTGAGCGTGTTTCAGCTGGATGTAGACCCGCAGGACGTCGTCCTCCACCTGCTCATACCAGGTGTTTTTGATCTCCTTTGCCGAACGCAGCTGGGTGATCCAGTTGGTATTGCTGGTCACGCCAAAGATGTCGACTGCCACCCGCGAGGGATCGATCAGCTGTGTGCCGCGATAGGGAAGCCGGTCGTCCAGGTTCAGGACCACAAAGTCGGAAGCCGTATCGCCGAATACCTTGATGTTGCCGCTGAGATGGGGGTTGTGCGCCGGCAGCCGGGCCGATGCCTTACTCTGCCGAACGACGCTGGTCTTGGCGATATAGGCATAGTGCTGGCTGGAGAGACGCACCTTGTAGTCTGTGCCGAAACTATCGACGATCCGAACCAGCACATTGGAATCCAGGTAGCTCATCTTCGCTCCGCCAAGCCGGTCATCACCAATGCCATACTCTAAAAATGGCAGCTGTCCAGTCGTCCGGGCGAGCCACACGCTGTCCTGTGCGTAGACGGTGCGGAAGGCCACCAGCAGCAGGACAAACAGGAGAATTTTTCGCATGATCAAATATATAAAGGAAAAGCCACGGCCGGAAGCTCCGGTGTGGCCTTTCTTTCCTCATGTGTAACCCAGGATATCCTACAGCGGATATCTGTTATCGTTGATCAGCTTGTCGGCGATCCTTCGTTTCGCCTCCTTGCTGTTGTACGGCTCGACTTTTGTAAACCGTTTGAGGCCCAGCAGCATCATACGCTGCTCGTCTCCATCCGCAAATGCGTTGATCGCATCCTTTCCGGCCTTGTTGATGCTGTCCGCCGCGTCGTACAGATAGGTACGCATGACGTCCAGCTCGAATGCCGCTGCTGCCTCTCCCCGCTGGTCGGCCAGCTTCCAGGCCCGCAGCAGGGCGCTTTCTGCGACGAAGGTCAGGATGGCCATGTCTGCGATATGCATCAGGACTTCCTGTTCCTGCTCCAGCTTCATCATCAACTTTTGCGCGGCGGCACCGGCAGTCAGCAAAATAGCCTTTTTAAAGTTCTGTACGATCTTTTTTTCTTTGGAGAACGGCGTTTCTTCGCCACTACCGAAGTCCGGAATGCTCATCAGCTCTTTGCTGACGGCCATCGCCGGTCCCATGATGTCCAGCCGGCCTTTCATGGCCCTTTTCAGCACCATGTCGACAGTGAGCAACCGGTTGATCTCATTGGTGCCCTCATAGATCCGGTTGATCCGGCTGTCGCGATAGGCCTTTGAGATAATATATTCGTCGCTGTATCCATTCCCGCCGTGGATCTGAACGCCCTCGTCGACGACAAGATCGAGCATCTCGCTGCCAAATACCTTCAGTATGGCGCACTCGATCGCGTATTCTTCCGCGGCGCCCAGGACCGCTTCGTTGAAGGGCTTGCCGTCGGCCGCAAGGCCGACCTCTTTATCATCGATCCATTTTGTCGTCCGGTACAAGGCTGTCTCGGCTGTCCATATCTCGATCGCCATCTGAGCGATCTTGTTCTTTATGGCGCCAAAATTGGCGATCGGGGTCTTGAACTGTTCGCGGGTCTTTGCATACTGGATGGATGTGGTCGCCGCCCTCTTAGCTCCACCGACAGCCGCAGCACAAAGCTTGAGCCTCCCGATGTTCAGTATATTAAATGCGATGATATGTCCCTTCCCGATCTCGCCCAGCAGATTCTCTACAGGCACCTTGCAGTCCTGGAAATACAGCTGCACTGTCGACGATCCCTTGATCCCCATCTTGTGCTCTTCAGGCCCCTGTGTAAAACCTTCGAAGCCGCGCTCCACGATAAAGGCAGAGAACTTGTCCCCGTCAATTTTTGCAAATACCGTATAGATATCCGCAAAGCCGCCATTGGTGATCCAGCATTTCTGCCCGTTGAGCAGATAGTATTTACCATCCGGGGAAAGTTTGGCAGTCGTCTTTGCACCGAGCGCATCGCTCCCGCTGTTGGGCTCCGTCAGCCCATATGAGCCCTTCCACTCTCCGCTGGCCAGCTTGGGAATATATTTCTGTTTCTGTTCGGGCGTCCCGAAATATAATATCGGCAGGGTCCCGATGCCCGTGTGCGCCGAGACACCCACGGAAAAAGAGAAACCGCCACCCAGTCCCTCATTCACCAGGGTCGCCGTGATAAAATCCTTCCCGAGTCCACCATATTCTTCCGGAACAGCAGCGCCCAGCAGACCCTGATCGCCCGCCTTCTGTATCAGCGAAGGCATCAGGCCCGGCTCGAGCTTGTCGATCCGGTCGATGACCGGCAATACCTCGCTGTCGAGGAATGAATTGCACATGTCCTTCACCATCTGCTGCTCTTCATTGAAATCTTCCGGGATAAAGGTCTCGAAGGGGGAGCTTTCCTTTATCAGCCATTCGCCCCCCTTAAGGGCCTGCTTTTTTTCGGTAGATGCGCTCATAGAAAATAGTTTTATTGGTTTGATGCCGTGACCCGTCGCGACGCCACTGTGCAGGCATGTCGTTTCGGGTTATCTGAGATTATCATATACAAGTTGCAACACTTCCTTGCATATATCGATGCGGTCAGCAGGCACCCCTTCCAGCGCCTCGTTCAGTGTGGCTTCCGCCAGCTGCATCGTCTCTTCCTGCAGCCGCTGTGCCTGACGGGTGAGAAAGATCAGGTTGATCCTCCGGTCGTCGTCCGACGGTACGCGTTTTACCAGCTGCAGCTTCTCCAGGTTGTCTACCAGCCGCGTAATGCTGGGCTTGTCCCTGAATGTAGCATTACATAGCTCTTGCTGACTCTTGCCATCCTCCTTCCACAAATGATACAGCACGCTCCACTGCTCTATGGTTATCTTCAATCCGGCCGAATTGAACTTCTTCTGCAGATTCCGCGCAATCGCCGTCGACGCCTTACCGGTGATAAAACTATAGAGCTCGCCTTTCTTAAATTGGTTGTTTGGCATACAGTTAGTTAAACAACTAAATAAAGTTAAGGATTTGCCGGGATAATTACAAGATTTAATCTAAAATAAATCTGTACTGCTAGTAATCTGCGGGGTATTGCCGTAGTTTAGACGGCCCTCCTTCCCACAATCCCAAAAAAGCCGTCTTCGTCCCCTTTTAGTTGAATTGCTATCGTTCTACACCCCTAAATTGACCCATTATGCGTCACATTCTCATCCTCTTATGTTGTGCATGCGCCCTAACGCCCGCCATTGCCCAACACAAAATCATTGCCGGCATGGGTTCATCAACTATGGCAGGGCTAGGTTCCACGCCTCTTACACCCCCCGGTTCGAGTCAACCTCCCGTTAATGCCTGGGCAAGCATACTGACCAGGTATTACCAGGCCACCGGATTCATCGATAGCCTGTACAATCTGGGCCGGCCGGGAACCACCACCTATAGCGGTCTGCCCACCAGCTATACCGTACCCCCACACAATGAGCACAACTCGGACTATGACGTAGACGGCGCTCTGAATTCACGCTTTGCCTTTGGCCGCAGCACGGATATCGTCATCGTTAATTATGCCAACAATGATCTGGACTCGGCGAACATGCATTGGTACACCCTCGCAGAAACTATGAATAACCTCCAAATCATCTACAACACCGTGGTCAGTGCCGGCAAGATCTGCTTTATTACGACGACGCAGCCCCGAACCGGATTTGCGACAGGGGTAAAGCAAATGCTCAAAGTAGAACGCGACTCGATCATGAACCGTTTTGGCATCTACGCCATCAATTTCTATAATCCCATAGTCGCGGCCGACTCTCTGAACATCAACCCGGCTTTGAGCGCCGGAGATAATATTCATGTCAACAACGCCGGGCACCAGCTGCTGTTCGAAGCGGCGCGGAATGTCATGAACAATGTCCTCTTCGGAAATCCTCTGCCCATCCTGCTGACCGGGTTTACGGCGGTCAGACAACAACAGGATGTTGTCTTGAACTGGACGGGAATGGATCAGACAGGCGCCCCTTCTTTCGTCGTTCAGCGCAGCGCGGATGGAACGGTTTTTGAAGACCAGGTACAGATACCGGCAACCGGCAGCGCCATGGCTCACGACTATGCCTGGACCGACCAGAAGCCCCTTAGCGGGAAGAGTTACTACCGGATAAAGGTCTCGGAACATGGCCTGGCAGACCACTACTCGCCCATTGTCGCCGTACTATTTAATTTGGCCACCTGGAATATCAGCAGGCTGTATCGCACCGGGGGGTCGACCTGGAATATCGAGATACAAAGCGGCAAGACCGCCAACTTTCAACTTAGAGTCATTGACGCCGATGGCAGGCCGTACCTGCAGCAATCCGTTACCGTCTCTCCGCCCTCGCGGCTGATCTCCCTGAACCTGTCCGCTCTCGCCGGCGGTCAGTACTTCGTGCAGCTGGTCTCGGACCAGGGAGAGAAGTCAGTCAGGGCTATCCAGAAGGAGTGACCGGCTCGCCGGTGTTCAGCCAGAGCCGTTCAAAAACAATAAGGAAAGTATCTTATCCAATCCGTACCTTTCATTTCCGGACCCATTTTCTTATTGCTAACGTCTAAAACATCTAACTATGCGTCGCATGCTCATGCTCCTCGGCTGCGTAGTCGTCGTGATGTCCGCTACAGCCCAACACAAGATCGTCGTTGCCATCGGTTCTTCAACTACAGCCGGGCAAGGCGCCACCCCCAATCCCAATCCGATCAATCCCAATGATCCTCCCGACAGCTGCTGGGCGAGCATATTGAAAAGATACTACAAGGGCCTGGGTCTCATCGATACCCTGATCAACCTCGGGCGCAGCGGTACAACCACCTATGACGGCATGCCCACCGGCACGGTCAGGGCCGACGGCACGATTGTCGCGACGCAATTCAATGTGACGGCCGCGCTCAACATCTACCATGCGGATATCGTCACCGTCAACTATCCATCGAATGACGTAGGCAATGGTTACTCAGCCGCAACAACGCTCTCCAACCTCAAGACCATTTACAACACGGTGGTCAACGCCGGCAAGATCTGCTTTATCACCACCACCCAGCCAAGAACCTCCTATACCACAGACCAAAAACAGCTGCTGAAGAGCGAACGGAATATGATCCTCGACCAGTTCGGTCATCAGGCGCTAAACTTCTACAACTGCATCGTTGCCGCCGACTCTCTGAACATCAACCCCATCTATAATTATGACGGCACCCATGTCAATAACGCGGGCCACCGGGTGCTGTTCGGAGTAGCAAGAGACTCCAATGTCGTTCCGACCACCTCTCCGGCAATCGCTGTTACCGATCTTTCCGCGGTAATACGACTGCGATCGGTCTCTCTCAGCTGGACCGCCACCGGGCAGACCGGATCCGCCAGCTTCACCGTTCAGCGCAGCAAGACCGGCTCCTCTTTTGGCGACCTGGCCACCATACCGGCCACCGGCACCGCTACGCCAAAGAGCTATACCTGGACGGACTATCACCCGCAGCCCGGAAAGAGCTATTACCGAATAAAGATCTCGGAATCCGGCGGGCCAGACCACTATTCCAACATCGTCGCCGTCGGGAGCAATCGCACTGCCCTGGTGATCGGGAAGCTTTATCCCGCCACTGGAGCACTCTGGTATATGGAAGTACAGACCGGGAAGAACATGAGGTTGCAGCTTCGGGTAGTAGGGACGGACGGCAGAGCGCTGCTGCAGCAATCCATCTCCGCTAATTCGTCCTCCCAGCTGATCCCTCTGGATCTGGCCGGTCTGGCCAGCGGTCAGTATTTCGTGCAGCTGGTTTCCGATCAGGGAGATAGATCAGTCAGGGCTATCCGGAAGGAGTAGCCGGAATAGCGTAGCTTAGCCGGGGAAATCCGGCATATGCACCATGGCTATTATCCATTGAACAATTCGAGAATACACTACTCCGTCGGAGGCAGCGGCAACCGGCTGCTCATCTGTTTGCACGGCTATGGCGAGTCGGCGGCTTCGTTTGACTTTCTCGAGACTGCCCTCGGCAAGGAATATACGCTGCTCGCGATCGACTTTCCCTTTCATGGAGAGACGGATTGGAAGGACGGATTGTATTTTGAGCCCCGCGACCTGGTGAAGATGTTGCTGACGATCGCGCCCGGACTAACCGGAGACACAGAGGCTCCGCAAGCCGGGGCGGCCCCCATACCCTGGACCCTGCTCGCCTATAGCATGGGGGGGCGCATCGCACTCCAACTCCTGCAGCTGATCCCCGAAAAGATCGGCCGGCTAGTCCTCCTCGCGCCCGATGGCCTCACCATGAACCCCTGGTACTGGCTGGCCACACAAACCGGCGCCGGCAACAGGCTGTTTAAATTTACGATGACTCACCCCCAGTGGTTCTTTACCCTTCTGCGGGCGGCTAACGCCCTGAAATGGGTCAACCCCGGCATCTATAAATTCACGATCCGCTATATCGACGACGACAAGGTCCGACACGAGCTCTATACCCGCTGGACGACCATGCGCGGTTTCAGGCCCGGTCTTGCAAGGATCCGCGACCTCATTCGCGCGCGCAATATCCCCGTCTATCTCTTCTATGGGCGCTATGACCGTATCATACGCGCAAAAAGGGGAGAACGCTTCAGAAATGGCATCGAATCTCAATGCCATCTCCGGCTTCTCCCCATGGGTCACCAGCTGCTGCAGCCGGGTAACCTGGATATGATCGTCACTGCTCTTACTTCATAATGATCACCTGGTGAATGGTGATATGTCCGTCGGCGGTAGTGATCTTCAGCATATAGATACCGCTGCTGAGATGCGGATTCAGTATCGCCGTTCCGCCTGCCACCGGCGCAGTCACCTGCACCAGCAATTTGCCGCCGGCGTCATACCATTCCGTCTTCACGCTGTTCTGACTACCGGCCAGACCACTTATGAATACCTGACCCATCGTCGGGTTGGGGTAGATGGAAAGACGACCAGCCGCGTCAAAACTAACGGTGCGTATGAGCGAATACGTCTCTTTTCCATCCTTGTCGGTCTGCTTCAGCCGGTAGTAGCTGAGGCCGCTGTACGGCTTCGGATCAACCGCTGTATAGTCCAGCTCGACGTTGCTGGTTCCACCAGGCGCCTTCGTGGCCTGTTTCACCACCTCTTCATAGGTCACGCCATCCTTGCTGCGCTCAACAGTAAACCAGGCGTTGTTGGACTCGGAGCTCGTTGCCCACGAAAGATCGACGCGTCCGTTGTCCGGAGCAGCGTTGAAATAGAGAAGGCTAACCGGCAACGTGTTCATGCCACCCGCCTTGTTCCCCAGGGCAAAAGTCGAAAAGGAATTGAAGGGAGACGGACCCGATGTCGAGGTGATGCTTCCTGTTAGGAAGCTGCCTGCGCTATATGTGGGCCCACCTATGCCTCCGATATCTATCCAGCTGGTTGTCGCGGTATAGGTATTTTTCACAACGGTAAGCGAGCCGCCGTCAGTGACCCAGTCATTGTATCCGAAAAAGACCTGGATCGTCTGGTTTCCACTGAGACCCGCAGTGGGCTGGCTGGTCCCCGACGCATCGGTCCTTGTGATAATATAATAGTGTACGTCAGATACGTGGTTTACGGTAGGTGGCAGCGCATAGTTCAGCATCTTGGCGCTGGCATTGTACAGCTGGGCTGTATAGTAGTACACTGTGCCCGTGCTATGGCGAATTGTAAGCGCCACGGGCCGGCAATCCGGTGCCGTTCCGATCGGAAAGTTCAGCGTGCTCGTCGTCGAACTCGATTTCTGATATCGCATGGGGCCGTTGACATAGCTCGTCGAGAGCGCGTCGCCGGAGGCTGTCACTGAACCATTGAGCATGGTCAGTATCCGGGCGGTCGTCGTATTCAGCAGACCCGAGGTCAGGACCAGGGTACCCGATACATTGATCGAGGTCGTGTTCAGGGTAACGCCTCCACCCGTATTGGCGATGGTCAGACGGGTAAAGACGGGCGTGGGCGTGCTGCCCGTGGCATTCATGTACTGAACTGCGGACCCCGTCATGTTGGCCGTGCCATTCCCGGAGCCAAAGGTTATTGCGGAAGCCGCAGGGCTCGTTACGGTGATGCTGCCGGCGTAGTTGCTGGTATAGTTGTAGTTCGGATAGACCAGACCCGTATTGCTCTGAACAAAGCTCACGCTGTTGTTATAGAAGTCTCCCGCGCTGCTGGTCATCAGGAGGTAGCCCGTTCCGGCATTGGTAAAGGTAGCCGCGCCGTTGAAGGTATTGTTCCCGTAACTCTGATCACTGGAGCTACCCGTTTTTGTACAATTGACAGTTCCGTTGAAAGTGCTGTTCTGGAAGAACAGTCCCGGGCTCGAAGAGGTCAGCGACGCGTCGAAAGAGGCATTGCTGCCATACTGGATATAGCTGGTCCCCGTAGTAGTGATATTCTGCGCCGCGCCCCCGCCGGACTGTGTAAAACTTTTGAAGATCAATCCACCGGCATTGAACCCACCCGACCCGACGCTGATCGTCCTGCCATTGGCAAGTACGGATGTACCGGTCCCATTGCCAAAGTACACCCCACCGCCATTGACGTTGTTGACAATGATATTGCCATTGTACTGGGTGTTGATACCATAGGCATTGGCATAGATCCAGAGGTTGTTAGCCCCTGGCTGGTTGTTGAAGGTCACGTCGCCGTTAAAGATATTCCCCGTGCTGTTATAGGCGATATACATGTGCTGGCCCGGGCTCTGGTTATTAAAGATGGTGGTCGACTGGTAAGTGTCCGGGTTGCCGTTGCCCATCATGAAATAGCCGGTACCCGTATTGGTCGCTGTGAAAGGGCCATTGAAAACATTATTCCCCGGCGATGGGTCATTGGTCGTACCGTTCTTCAGCGAGTTTACCGATCCACCGAAAGTACTGGAGTTGAAATAGAGGGTAGGGCTCACCGTGGTCAGGTTGCCGCCGAAGTTGGCAAGAGGCCCAAAATACAGGCTTGCCGTCCCCGTCAGGGTTAGCGACTGAGGCGTAGATCCGGCCTGTGTGAACTGTCTCAGCGACAAAGTCCCGGCAGAGAACCCGGCAGCGCCTACCGAAATGGTCTTTCCCGCCGAAAGCGTGGCCGATGCCGAGGTCGACGAATTACAGAAAAGGACCCCCTGGCCGGCCGTCGACGTCACGACGATATTGTCGTTGAAGACAGTCCCGGAGGAATACGGGCTGACAGTGATCACCGTATTGGCGGTAGGCGCATTGTTGAATGTGGTCACCCCGCCAAAAACGTTATTCGAACTATTGTAAGCCACATAAATATTGCTCGAACCCAGATTGTTGAACGTCGCCGTAGACATGAACTGGTCCCTGTTGCCATTGCCCATCAGCAGATAGCCTGCCCCCAGGTCCGAGATGACTGCGGGACCGTTGAAGACGTTGTTGCCGGAGCTGTTGTCGTTGGTCGCGCCCGTTTTCATGGAATTGACCGCCCCGTTGAAAGTACATCCGTTAAAATTTAACGATCCGCTGGTTGACGACAGGTCACCGCCGATCGTCGAGGTCGGCCCGAAGGTCAGCGCGCTGGCGCCTGTCAGCGGAAGATTGACGGCGGTATTCCCCAGCTGTGTAAACCGCATGAGCTGCAGATATCCGGTATTGAAGCCCGCCGGGCCGATGGAAATGGTCTTACCAGCCGCCAGGGTTATATCGGTATTGGAACTCCAGCCGAAGGCGATGCCGACCGAAGAGCCCACCTGTGTAAGAATGATATTCCCGTTGAACTGGTTACCCGTTGGGGTATTTCCAAAAATGACCCGCTCGGTAGAATTGTTATTAACATACACGTCTCCGTTATAAATATCGGGGGCGCCGTTGGCGAAGCCAAAATAGCCGGCACCCTGCTGATTGATCGTGGTCGTCGAGTTAAATGTATTTCCTCCGAAAGACCATTCGCCCGTAGCACCGGTCTTCGTCAGCGTGGTCACGCCGGAGAAAGTCGTCGTGTTGAGCAGGATGCGGGGAGAGACTGCGGTGAAGTCTCCGCCAAAGGAGGAAGACGGTCCCGTCTGCAATAGGGTTGTAGTCCCTGTCAGATTCAGATTGGTCGGAGTATTGCCCAGCTGCGTCAACTGTCGCAGGGACAGCACGCCGGAAGAGAACCCGGCCGCACCCGTCTGTATGGAGAAGCCTGCATTCTGCACGGCCGTAGATGTGCCGTTCTGGCAAAAATAAACCCCGGCAGCCGAGCCGGTGCTGGTTACGGTGATATTGCCGTTGAAAGTATTCCCCGCGGAGTTCCATCCTACGCCGATATAGGCCGTCCCGCTGCTGTTAAAGCTGGCGTCGCCGTTCCAGGTGTCGGGGTTCCCGTTGCCGAGAAGCGGAATGCCCGATCCGCTGTTATTGAGGGTCATGCTGCGCTGGAATATGTTGCCTCCGCTGCTGTAGTCATTGCCGGCGCCGGTTTTGGTCGAATTGACAAGGCCACTGAAGGTACACCCGTTGAAAAAGATATTGCTGCTGGTGGAGGTCACGTCGCCACCGATAGCCGAAACCGGACCGAAAGTAAGCGAGGTCGTGCCGGTCAACGGCAGGTTGACGGGCGCATTCCCAAGCTGTGTAAACCGCATTATCCACAGATAGCCCGTGTTATAACCGGCGGCGCCGATGGAAATGGTCTTTCCTGCTGCCTGGGTGATATCACAGGACGAGGACCAGCCGAAGGCTGTCCCGACTGAAGAGCCTATCTGTGTCAGAATGATATTTCCGTTGAACTGATTCCCGGACGAGATATTCCCGAAAATGACGCGTTCGGTGGAGTTGTTGTTTACGTATACGTCTCCGTTATAGATGTCGGGGGCGCTGCTCGCAAAGCCAAAATAGCCTCCGCCCTGCTGGTTGATCGTGGTCGTCGAATTGAAGGTGTTGCCACCGTAGGACCATTCTCCTGTAAGACCCGTTTTGGTCAGAGAGGTTACGCCCGAAAAAGTTGTCGTGTTGAGCAGGATACGGGGAGATACCGCGCTAAAGTCCCCGCCAAAGGAGGAAGAAGGCCCGGTTTGAAGTACGGTTGTAGCGCCCGTCAGACTGAGGCTTGTCGGCGCATTACCCAGCTGCGTGAATTGCCGCAGCGAAAGGGTGCCGGTAGAGAAACCACCTGATCCGATCTGTATGCTATGACCCGCGGCAAGAGTTGCCGTCGACCCGGTATTCTGACAGAAATAGACGCCGGTAGCCGAGCCGCTGCTGGAGACCGTAATATTTCCGTTGAAAGCATTCCCCGCGGAGTTCCACCCTGCGCCGATATAGCTGCTTCCATTGGTGTTGAAAGTCACGTCGCTGTTCCAGGTATCGGGGGTCCCGTTACCAAAGAGCAGGATGCCGCTGCCGGTATTGTTAAAGACCGCGTTGCCCTGGAAGATATCCCCGCCGCTGCCATAGTCCGTTCCTGCGCCAGTCTTGGTCGCGTTCACCTGGCCATTGAATGTAGCGCCATTGAAATAGACGTCCGGCGTATTCGAGGTCATGTCTCCGCCGATCACCGAGCCCCGCGCAAAAGCGAGATAGGTGCTTGTCCCTGTAAAATTCAGGTTCATCGCGGCATTGCCCAGCTGAGTGAACGTATTGAGATAAAGGAAGCCCGCGCTAAAACCGGCCGAACCGACGACTATCGTCTTTCCTGCGGCGAGTGTCGGGGTTCCCGTTCCGCCCAGCCAGCCCAGGTAGATGCCGCCCTTGCCGGAGGCGGTGACGATGATATTATCGTTGAACAGGTCGTTGGAATTGTAGCCCAACATAAAATACCCATTATCGCTCTGCTGGTTGATGGTACAGGTAGAGTTGAAAATATTTTGATACTGGTTGTTGTGATTGGAGGAGCCCCCCGTCTTACTGAAGGCTGCAGGACTATTATACGTGGCGCCCTGTGCCCAGATGTCCGGAGCGGTCGCCGTAAAAGAACCGCCAAAACTGCTGTTGGGTCCCAGGTACAACGACGCTGTGCCTGAGCCTACCAGGTTGATCGGTGCGCTACCCAGCTGCGTAAACTGTCTAAGATACAGGTAGCCCGCCGTCAGGCCTCCAGAGCCGGCCTGAATGGTTTTGGTAGCTGCAAGCGTCGCAGTAGCCGTGGTGTTGCCGCCGCAGAACTGTATCCCTGTCGCGCTGCCGGAAGTATTCACATATATATTTCCGTTGAACTGGTTGCCGGTACTGGACCAGCAGGGCAGGAGCCGCTCAGACCCGTTGTCGGTAAACGTCACGTCCTTATTCCATATATCCGGGTTGTTGGCGCCCATCAGAAAATAGCTGCTGCCGCTGTTGGTGATGTTGGAGACGTCGTTGAAAGTGTTGCCGCCGCTGCCCCAGTCCCCGGTGGAACCCGTCTTGGTAATATTCGTAGTTCCGTTGAATATGGTCCCGTTCAAAAGTACGGTCGGGCTGACAACGGTCAGGTTGCCGTCAAAAGAGGAAGATGGTCCAAGCGCAACGCCACCGCCGCCGGTCAGGGACAGATTTTGCGGAGTGGGTCCTGTCTGTGTGAACTCTTTCAGATTTAGTAAGCCGGAAGTAAAGCCGCCCGCGCCGACGGTAATCGTTTTTGCGGCTGCGAGGGTCGAGGAGGCGGATGCGTTGCCGCCGAAGGCGACCCCCTGTCCGGCGGTCGAAGTGACGACGATATTATCGTTGAACAAAGTCCCTGCGGAGTTCTGGCTGACATAGATCAGCGTATTCGCCGTAGGTGAGTTGTTGAACGTGGTCACGCCGCCAAAGATGTTATTCGAGCTGTTATACGCCACATATAAATTGGCATTGCCGGTATTATTAAAGGTCGCCGCGGCATTGAACTGGTCGGGGTTTCCGTTGCCGATCAGCAGATAGCCGTCGCCGGAGTTGGTCATCGTGGTGACGCCGTTGAAGGTGTTGCCGCCGGAGTTGCCGTCGTTGCTGGCACCCGTTTTGGTCAGGGTCAGCGTCTTTTGAAAAGTGGTATTCTTCAGGCTTATCGTTGCCGTGCTGATCGCGACGGTACAGTTCATGGTCACCGGACCGTTGCCAAAACTGGTGGTAGTGGCGGCGGGGATGGTTACTGTTCCATTCTGTACCGTACCAGCCGTAAACGTCGCTGTGCTACCGCCGATGGTCAGGGTAAAGTTGCCCATGTCGAGGGTGCCGCTGGTTAGCTTGAAGTTGGTTATTGTTTCGTTGGCGGGCATCAGACAGCTGTTGCCGGCTGTCACGATCGTCACGTTGTCCGCTGCGCCGGGCACTCCTGCCGGGGTCCAGTTGCCGGGAGTATTCCAGGCGGTTGATACGCTGCCATTCCAGGTATAGGAAGTCTGGGCGTTCGACGTCTGTATGCAGACAATGATAAGGAAGAGGGAAAAATACAGGGTTGTTAGTAAAGGTCTTTTCATAGAAACAATGAATTTTTAATAAATTCAAGTCATATTGGATTTTACATATAGGTCTGCACTTAACACGCCAATTGTATTCCAACTTTTCAATAGGCTGACAGTCATTATATTATCAATTTATTGATATAAAGAACTTTCCCAAAACAGGAATTTCTTCCAAAAAAATGGAGGCCTTATATTTACTCGTTCATCATGGGTCCTTTATATATTTTCACATTTATAAGCTGTTTGTTCCTGATCGTCTATGGGATACTGATCGCCTGGTATCTCCGGGCCTGGACTTCGATACCGCCGGTGACGCGGCCTGCTGCCTGGAGGACGTGGCGTACGTGGATAACGGTTATTGTTCCCGCGCGGAATGAGGAGGGGAATATTCTTTCCTGTCTGGGTGCGCTGGCGGCACAGAATTATCCGAAGCATCTGTATGAGGTTATTGTCGTTGATGATCACTCGACGGATGGTACGGCGCGGGTGGCGGAGGAGTTTGTGGCGGGACCGGGGGGCCGGAGTGGCGCTGATTTGCGGTCAGGCTTAACAGTGACGTGTATCCGGCTTTCAGAGCAGGAGGACAGGGGAGGCCGGGCGGCACACAAGAAATGGGCTATCGAATCGGGAATAAGGGCGGCCCGCGGACAGCTGATCGTAGCTACGGACGCGGATTGTGTGGCGCAGCCGGGTTGGCTGGCTTCTATTGCGGCGTGTTATGAGGATAAGGGGGCGAAGTTTATTGCGGCGCCGGTACGGATTGGTGGGGGGCCGGTTGGTGGGGAGGCACACAGCCTCTTGTCGATCTTTCAGACCCTGGACTTTATTACGTTGCAGGGGATAACGGGGGCTTCGGTCTACAGGCGGTTTCATTCGATGTGTAATGGCGCCAATCTGGCTTATGATAAGTCGGCGTTTGAAGAGGTTGGTGGCTTCAAGGGCATCGATGCTATTCCTTCCGGCGACGACATGCTGCTGATGCACAAGATCTATTGCAAGTATCCCCAAAGGGTCTTTTTTTTGAAGGACCGCGAGGCCATCGTCACGACGCAGCCGGAGACGAGGTGGTCGGGCTTTTTCCATCAGCGTATCCGTTGGGCGAGCAAGGCCGACCAGTATGACGACAAGCGTATTTTCTGGGTCCTGCTGCTGGTGTACCTGGTCAACCTGCTGTTTGCCGGTCTGTTCGTCGCGGCATTCTGGAATAGCTGGTGGCTGTGGATCTTATTGCTGATGCTGGTCGTAAAGATCGCCGTGGAATATCCTTTTGTCCGTTCTGTCGCAGGCTTTTTCGGGCAACAGCGATTGATGGTGTATTTTGCGGTCTTACAACCCCTTCATATCCTGTATACTATCATAGTCGGCTGGCTTGGCAAGTTCGGCAGCTATCAGTGGAAGGACAGAAAAATAAGAAAATGAGTACCCGTATACATATCGGCAAACGCCTGGTTCGCAACAAGGGAACACTGTTTGGGATGATCGTTATCGGGGCGTCGGTGCTGGTGGCGGTGATTGTTTATTTCATCGCGCCCGATCCTTCGCCGAATGCCAACCGGATCATTGTAGAGATCGGCGGCCGTTCGCCGGGCTTCAGCCAGCAGTTCCTGCTCCTGCCAAAGGACCGGGTCCAGCCTCGCGTCTCCTTCTTTAGCCGGCTGTTGAATGGGAGAGAGGATGCATTTGATTATATTCCCATTACGGGCTATGTGGTACAGGGCGATAGTCTTGTTGTACAGAAATATGTTGATGAAGGGGTGACGGAAAGAAGGGTTTGGCGTGTGGGGGCAGCAGGTGGCGGCGATTCGCGCGTTGTGCTCAAAAACTTCCGGATAAAGACCCAAACCTTCTGGCTGGGCACCGATAAATATGGCCGGGACATTCTTAGCCGGTTACTCATAGGCGTTAGGGTCAGCCTGGCCGTGGGCCTGGTGACCGTGTTGCTTTCGCTCAGCGTGGGCGTCCTGCTGGGAGCGCTTGCCGGCTATTTCAGGGGACGGGTCGACGAGGTGATCCTCTGGCTGGTCAACGTTATCTGGAGCATCCCCACGCTGCTGCTGGTCTTCGCCATAATGCTGGTGCTGGGCAAAGGTTTCTGGCAGGTCTTCATCGCTATCGGCTTCACGCTCTGGGTCAATGTGGCGCGGATCGTGCGTGGGCAGGTGCTCGCGGTGAGGGAAAGGGAATATGTGGAGGCCGCGCGGGCTCTGGGCTATTCGCATAGCCGAATCCTGTTCAGGCATATCCTTCCCAATGTAATGGGTCCTGTGTGGGTGGTAGCTGCTTCCAACTTTGCGTCGGCTATTGTGATCGAGGCGGGTCTTAGTTTTCTCGGAGTGGGGGTTCAGCCGCCGCAGCCAAGCTGGGGGCTGATGATAAAGGAGAATTACAATTTTATTATTACGCACAATCCGATGCTTGCGCTTGCACCGGGTCTTGCCATCATGTTGTTGGTACTGGCGTTCAACCTGTTGGGCAATGGATTGAGAGATGTGCTGAATGTGAGAGTGTAGGGACCGTGCGCTATTCTTTAAAAACCTGGACGTTGCGGTTGAAGCTTTCGTCGAGGGAGATAAAGGTCTCGGTACGTTCGATCCCTTTGATCTTCTGCAGCTCGTCGTGCAGGACAGACCGCAACTGATTGATATCCTTACAGACTATCTCTGCAAACATGCTGTAATTGCCTGTAGTGTAGTTCAGCCGGACGATCTCAGGTATTTTTTGCAGCTCTCTTGCGACACTGTCATAGAGCGAGCTTTTTTCGAGGAAGATGCCGATGAATGCAATTACGTCGTAGCCAAGCTGCTTAAGATCAACGTGTAATTTTGTACCTTTGACGACAGACAGTTCCTGCAGCTTTTTGATGCGTACATGGATCGTACCTCCCGAAACAAATAGTTTCTTGCCCAGCTCGGCATAGGATATCTCGGCATTCTCCATCATCTCGTGGATGATCTGTAAATCCAATTTGTCGAGATTCAATTTTACGGCCATCTTTAATATAGTTTTTGAATTTTCTCTACAGTGTCCTGCAAATATTTGAATAAAATTGAAAATACAAAAATTTTTATTGAAAAACTACAAACATTTCAAGCATTTCTTTAATTTTACTTCATCAAGTCGATAGCCGGGCACCTGCCGGCACCCTTCGGCTCCAAATACCGATAGCCGGCCGCCGGCTCCCGGTCGTTCACTGTGGAGTGATGAAATTTGGCAGACATGCCCTCTTGTCTCGGGGGTGGGGAATCTGGGATAAACATAGTGTAATGCCGGACCCGACCAAAATCGGGTCCGACTGGGGTTGACCACCGCACATTGCGCTACTGCTAACTACCCCGTGGAGGTTCGAATCCTTCCTCTACAGCATCAGAAAACCCCGCGTCATGCGGGGTTTTTCATTTTTTTGATTATCAGAACAAATTGTTTGGGATCAGGTTGAAAAGTTGGGGGATTTAAAAGAAAGTGGTTTTTTTGTGGTCAGATGAATAAAGGACAGGATACGACTAAAGAATTGATGGGTTATTTGTTACCAGCAGGGACATTGGAATATTTTG
>Ga0207695_10000910_pt1 | contig 53286 bp, 58 predicted proteins | sample KBSC54metaG_FD_184354 | JGI IMG/M metagenome (GOLD analysis project Ga0207695, IMG submission 184354) | Corn rhizosphere microbial communities from Kellogg Biological Station, Michigan, USA - KBS C5-4 metaG (SPAdes) (version 2) | ecosystem: Host-associated > Plants > Roots > Rhizosphere > Soil...
CTGTATGCCGCTGTGCAGCCTCTTGTAGCGCAACCCCAGCACAGTGGACCGCGGGTGCCAGCCGGCACCCGGTCTTCCCTGCACCCTCTTCCATCGAGGGTGAAGTGACGAAGCAAAGCTCGGGCGAGATGAGCCGCGAGGATGCGAAGGTGTGTCTTACGTTGAAAAATGGTCTCGTGCCCCGGACGCCGTCAGCGCGTTTACGCGCGTCTTCGACGCGCTATGGCAGCGCTTCTTCAGCGGTGCGCTGCAGAGCCGGGGGCGATGCATCCGGGAACTCCGTGGTCTCCCGGGTCCCGGCTCTGCGGAGCGTCACTGCGTGCCGCACCGCGTCCGGACACGAGAGTGGAGAAAACCGGCTACACTGACCCGATTCCCGGAGCCATTCCCTTGGCCTTTCTGTTCGTCCTCAGCGTCGGCCTCATCGCCGGCACCATTTCCGGCATCGTCGGCACAGGCTCGTCGATCATGCTGATGCCCGTGCTGGTCTATGCGTATGGACCGAAAGAGGCCGTGCCGATCATGGCGGTCGCCTCCGTGATGGCGAATTTTTCGCGAATTTTGGCGTGGTGGCGCGAGGTCGACTGGCGGGCCTGCGTAGCCTATTCGATCACGGGCATTCCGGCTGCGGTGCTGGGCGCACGGACGCTGCTCGCCCTGCCCTCGCACGCCGTCGATCTCGCCATCGGCATCTTTCTGATCGCGATGGTGCCGATGCGGCACTGGCTGGCGCGGCACGACCTCAAGGCCAATCTCTGGCACTTGGCGATCGGCGGCGCAGTGATCGGCTATCTCACCGGCATCGTGGTCTCGACCGGGCCGCTCAGCGTGCCGCTGTTCCTGTTCTACGGCCTCTCCAAAGGCGCCTTCCTGGCGACCGAGGCCGCCTCTTCGCTCGGGCTTTACTTTGCGAAGTCCGTGACCTTCGAGCGCTTCGGCGCACTGACGCAGGAGGTCTTCATCAAAGGCCTGGTCGCAGGCGCATCGCTGATGGCAGGCGCCTTCATCGCTAAGCGCTTCGTGCTGCATTTGAAGCCAGAGATGTTCCGCCTGGTGATGGACGCGATCATGGTCGCCGCGGGGCTCACTATGCTATGGAACGCCCTGCAATCCCCCTGAGCCGCGATTCCCCATCTCATGGCCAAGAGCACGCTTTCCTTCGTCTGCCAGAACTGCGGCGCGGCCTATAACCGCTGGCAGGGCAAGTGCGAGTCCTGCGGCGAATGGAATACGCTCGCCGAGGAAGACGCCACCGGCAGCGTGCCGGTCTCGATCCGCTCCAAGCGCAAGGGCCGAACGTTTGCGCTGGAGAGCCTTGCCGGCAAGAGCCCGGATGCGCCGCGCCTGTCCTCCGGCATGAGCGAGCTCGACCGCGTCACCGGCGGCGGCTTCGTGCGCGGCTCGGTGCTGCTCGTCGGCGGCGATCCCGGCATCGGCAAGTCGACGCTGCTGACGCAGGCGACGAGCCTGATGGCGCGCGCGGGGCACCGCATCGTCTATATCTCCGGCGAAGAGGCCATCGCCCAGGTGCGACTGCGCGCCGAGCGGCTCGGGCTATCTGATGCACCGGTCCAGCTCGCCGCCGAGACCTCGGTCGAGGACATCATCTCGACATTGTCGGAAGGCGGCGTCCCGCGGCTGATCGTGATCGACTCGATCCAGACGATGTGGACCGACACGGTGGAATCGGCGCCCGGCACGGTCACGCAGGTGCGGGCCTCGGCGCAGGCGCTCATTCGTTTCGCCAAGAAAACAGGTGCGGCCATCATCCTGGTCGGCCACGTCACCAAGGACGGCCAGATCGCCGGCCCCCGCGTGGTCGAGCACATGGTCGATGCCGTGATGTCGTTCGAGGGCGAAGGCTCGCAACAATTCCGCATCCTGCGCGCCGTCAAGAACCGCTTCGGCCCGACCGACGAGATCGGCGTATTTGAGATGACCGGCCTCGGTCTGCGCGAAGTCACGAACCCGTCCGAGCTTTTCCTGTCGGAGCGCGATCTCGGCACGCCCGGGACCGCAGTCTTTGCGGGCATCGAGGGCACGCGGCCCGTTCTGGTCGAATTGCAGGCGCTCGTGGCTCCCACCTCGCTCGGCACCCCGCGACGCGCCGTGGTCGGCTGGGACCAGAGCCGGCTCTCGATGGTGCTGGCGGTGCTGGAGGCCCATTGCGGGGTCAAGCTTTCCGGCCACGATGTCTATCTGAACGTCGCGGGCGGCCTGCGCATCCACGAGCCCGCCGCCGACATGGCCGCCGCGGCTGCGCTGGTGTCGTCGCTGGTTAACGCGCAGTTACCCTCCGATGCCGTTTATTTCGGCGAGATTTCGCTCTCCGGCGTCATCCGCCCGGTGGCGCAGACCCCGGCCCGGCTCAAGGAAGCGGCCAAACTCGGCTTCAAGCGCGCTGTGCTGCCCGAATCGGCCCGCGGCGGCGATGCCGGCGGTGACGCCGGACTGACCCTCAACGCGGTCAACAGCCTCACCACCTTGGTTGCCGAAATCGCCGCCAAGGGCTCCCGCCGCGGCGACTCACCCCCACCAGCAGAGAAAAATGCCACACCAGCAAGATTCCGCCGTGGAGAGGGTTAGGCGGAGGTGACGTCAAGCGCCCCCACCGCTATACAGCCGTCACAAAAGCAGCATGGGATTGCGTGGTTGCGGCCTTGCCGGGAACGTCGTCTGGCCTTCAGTTAGGGCGGCGGCCAAACACCGATTCGCTGAGCACCCTTTGAGCGTACGAGCGGACCAAACCAGCCGATGCCAGTAACACTCCTCGACCTGATCCTGCTCGGCGTGATGCTGATTTCGGGCCTGCTCGCCATGGTCCGCGGCTTCATGCGCGAAATCCTCTCGATCGCAGCCTGGGGCACCGCCGCGATCGTGACGCTGTACTCGTTCTCCAAGCTGCTGCCGACCGCCAAGACCTATTTCAACAACGACACCGTCGCGAGCGTGGTCGTGGTTGCCGGTGTGTTCATCGGTACCCTGGTCGTGGTCTCCGTGATCACGGTCCGGATCTCCGACATGATCCTGGATTCGCGCATCGGCGCGCTGGACCGCACCCTGGGCTTCCTCTTTGGCCTCGCTCGCGGGCTTTTGATCGTCGTGGTCGCCTTCCTGTTCTTCACCTGGCTGGTGCCGGACAAGCAGCGCCCGGACTGGGTCTCGGGGGCCAAATCCCGCGTGGTGCTCCAGGGAACCGGGGATTGGCTGATGTCCCTCTTGCCTGACGACCCCGAGAACACCATCTTGAAGAGATTCAAGAAAAACAAACCAGATGATGATCAAGCTGATACCGACCAGCAGCCTTCGGGCACTGGCGACGGCTACAGCAAACCGGCTCGTGACAGCCTGAAGAAGCTGATCGAGAAACCTGCGGCGCGTTGATTGAGCCCTAAAGAGAGGCGCGGACGAGATGCGACACCCTGACCAGGACGCCCATACTGATCTCGATCCCGGCTCCGCCGCGCTAGAGCTTCAGGACGACCTGGACGGAGATACGGTACGCGAGGAGTGCGGCGTCTTCGGCATCTACGGACATCCTGACGCAGCTGCCATCACGGCGCTCGGCCTTCACGCGCTTCAGCACCGCGGCCAGGAGGCCGCCGGCATCGTCTCCTACGACGGCAGCCGCTTTCATTCGGAACGCCGCCTCGGCCTCGTCGGCGACACCTTCTCCCGCCGCGAGGTGATCGACCGCCTGCCCGGCACCATGGCAGTCGGCCACGTACGCTACGCCACGACCGGTGCCACCATCCTGCGCAACGTGCAGCCGCTGTTTGCCGAGCTGAATGCCGGCGGCCTCGCGGTCGCCCACAACGGCAACCTCTCCAACGGCCTGACGCTGCGCCGCGAGCTCGTCAAGAACGGCGCGATGATGCAGTCGACGTCCGACACCGAAGTGATCCTGCACCTCGTCGCGCGCTCCAGGCGCAGCCGCTTCATCGAGCGTTATATCGACGCGCTGCGCGAGATCGAAGGCGCCTATGCGCTGGTCTCGCTCACCAACAAGAAGCTGGTCGGCTCGCGCGATCCGCGCGGCATCCGCCCGCTGGTGCTCGGCGACCTCGACGGCTGCCCGATCCTGACGTCGGAGACCTGCGCACTCGACATCATCGGTGCGAAGTTCGTGCGCGACATCGAACCCGGCGAAGTCATCGTGTTCGACGAGAACGGCCAGGACATTCACAAGCCGTTCCCGCCGATGGCGCCGCGCCCCTGCATCTTCGAGTATATTTATTTCGCCCGTCCGGATTCAATCGTCCACGGCCGTTCGGTTTACGAAGTGCGCAAGTCCTTTGGCGCTCAGCTCGCCAGGGAAAGCCATGTGCCTGTCGACGTCGTGGTGCCGGTGCCGGATTCCGGCGTGCCCGCGGCAGTCGGCTACAGCCAGCATTCGGGCGTCCCGTTCGAGCTTGGCATCATCCGCAACCATTATGTCGGCCGCACCTTCATCCAGCCGACGCAGGCGATCCGCGAATCCGGCGTCCGCATGAAGCACTCGGCGAACCGCGCCGCGATCGAAGGCAAGCGCATCATCCTGATCGACGACTCCTTGGTGCGTGGCACCACCTCGAAGAAGATCGTCCGCATGATGCGCGATGCCGGCGCCAAGGAAGTGCATTTCCGGCTCGCCTCGCCGCCTATCCTCTATCCCGATTATTACGGCATCGACCTGCCCGACCGCGGTGGCCTCTTGGCCGCGACGCATTCGCTTGAGGAGATGCGCGAGCTCATCGGCGCCGACTCGCTCGCCTTCCTGTCGATCGACGGCATGTACCGCGCGATGGGCGAGCCCGGCCGCGACCCCGCCAATCCGAAGTTTGCGGATCACTGCTTCACCGGCGCCTATCCGACCCACCTCACCGACCAGACGCAGATCGAGCCGCAGCCGCGGCAGCTGTCGCTGCTGGCGGAGGCGAGCTGACGGCATCGCCGTCATCCCGGGGCGATGCGAAGCATCGAGCCCGGGATCTCGAGATTCCGGGTTCGACCCTGCGGACCGCCCCGGAATGACAGGCGTGATGGGGACTTGTCCCAGCCATCCACGCCTGTAAAACCCCGCCATGACCAAGCCCCTCGCCAATCGCATCGCTCTCGTCACCGGCGCCTCGCGCGGCATCGGATTTGCCACGGCCCTCGCGCTTGCCAAAACCGGCGCGCATGTCGTTGCCACCGCACGCACGCAGGGCGGGCTCGAGGAGCTCGACGACGAGATCCGCAAGGCAGGAGGCAACGGCGCCACGCTGGTGCCACTCAACCTCACCGATTCCGACGGCATCGCGCGCCTCGGCGCAGGCCTGCACGAGCGCTACGGCAAGCTCGACATCTTCGTCGGCAATGCCGGCGTGCTCGGCCCCTCCTCGCCGGTCGGCCATATCGAGCTGAAGACGTTCAACGACGTCATGGCCGTCAACGTCTCCGCGAACTTCCAGCTGATCCGCTGCATGGAGCCGCTGCTGAAGCAATCCGACGCCGGCCGCGCCGTATTTATCACCGCGGGCGCCGCCAGCAAGGCGACCGCCTATGTCAGTCCCTACGCGGCTTCCAAGGCCGCGCTGGAGACGCTGGCGCGCGCCTGGGCGCAGGAGACTGCGAACACGGCCATCCGCGTCAATTTGTTCAGCCCTGGCCCGATCCGCACCCGCATGCGCGCCACGCTGATGCCGGGCGAGGATCCCGCGACGCTGGACACGCCCGAGCAGGTCGCGGAATTCATCGTCCCGATGTGCGCACCCGAATGGACCGAGACCGGTAAATTCTACAACTACAAGACGCGCAGTCTGATGAGCTTCCGCGCGCCGGCCTGATTGACTCGGACGCACAAAAATAGCGTCTCAACGCATTTTGCTCAAAAGTTAACCGACGGATGACGCTACGACGCAGCATCATCCGGCTTTAGGCGCATTGCCGCCGGCCGTGGGACCGGCTACGGAATCCGACGGAACAAGGCCCGCAAGAGAGCCGTCCGCATAATTTGACAATGGAGGAAACCCTTTATGACGACGTTCGCTCGCCGCACTGCGGCTCTTCTGGCCTGCGCCGCTTTCGGTTTTGCATCATCAGCCTACGCCCAGGACAAGACCGTCACGATCGGCGTGCTCAACGACATGTCGAGCCTCTACGCCGATATCGGTGGTCCCGGCTCCGTGCTGGCGGTCAAGATGGCAGTCGAGGATTCCGGTCTGGCAGCCAAGGGTTGGAAAATCGAGGTCGTCAGCGGCGACCACCAGAACAAGCCTGATGTCGGCGTCAACATCGCGCGTCAGTGGATCGACACCCAGAAGGTCGATATGATCACCGACACGCCGAATTCCGGCGTGGCGCTGGCGGTGAGCAACGTCGCCAAGGAAAAGAACGTCGTCCTGCTCAACAATGGCGGCGCCAGCGCCGACCTCACCGGCAAGGCCTGCAACGCCAACACGATCTCCTACACCTACGACACCTACATGCTCGCCAATGGCACCGGCAAGGCGCTGACCAAGGCCGGCGGCGACAGCTGGTTCTTCCTGACCGCCGACTATGCCTTTGGCGCCGCGCTCGAGCGCGACACCAGCGCGGTCGTGACCGCCAACGGCGGCAAGGTGCTGGGCGGCGTCAAGCACCCGCTCAACACCTCCGATTTCTCGTCTTTCCTGCTCCAGGCGCAGAACTCCAAGGCGAAGATCGTCGGGCTTGCCAACGCTGGCGGCGACACCACCAACTCGATCAAGCAAGCGGCCGAGTTCGGCATCGTCGAGGGCGGCCAGAAGCTCGCAGCGCTGCTGCTCTTCATCAACGACGTCCATTCGCTCGGCCTCAAGACCGCACACGGCCTGACCTTCACCGAGTCGTTCTACTGGGATCTGAACGACAGCACCCGCGCCTGGTCGAAGAAATTCCAGGAGAAAATGAGCAATCACGCAATGCCGTCCATGACTCAGGCGGGCAACTACGCCGGCGTGATCCATTACCTCAAGGCGCTCGAAGCCCTCGGCGGTAATCCGCATGACGGCGCCAAGGTCGTCGCCAAGATGAAGGAAATCCCGACCGACGATCCGCTGTTCGGCAAGGGTCCGCTCCGCGAGGACGGCCGTCGCATCATTCCGGCCTATCTGTTCGAGGTGAAGAAGCCTGAGGAATCGAAGGGGCCGTGGGACTACTACAAGCTGGTTGCGAACATCCCGGCGGAAGATGCCGCCAGGCCGCTCAAGGACAGCGAGTGCCCGCTGGTGAAGAAGTAACCGCTTAGCGGTTGCGCACCACTTCACGACGTCATGCCCGGGCTTGTCCCGGGCATCCACGTTTCGGGCCTACGAGACCATCTTCGTCGCAAACAACGTCCGCGCGGCGATAGCTACGCAGAGCACCATCAACGCCGCGGCAAGCAGGAACGGCGCGCCGGGCAAATGCAGCGGCGCGCTGGCGCCGATGAAATATGAAAACGTCAGCGTAAACAGGAATGGGCCGACGAGCTGCGCCACGCTCTGCACGCTGCCGGTCGCGCCCTGTAACTGTCCCTGCTGATCGGGCGCGACCAACCGCGTCATCAGCGCCTGGAGCGCGGCGCCCGAGATACCCCAGAGCGACATCACGGGAATGCCGAGCCAGAACAGCGGCCCGGTCGGCGCGCTGCCGAAGATCGCAAATCCGACAGCGCCGCAGCCCAATCCGAGCAGCAGCGTACCGCGTTCGCCAAGCATGCGCACAATGGGGCCGATCGCGAGCCCCTGCACCACCATGGTGCAGACGCCAACCATCGCGAGCGTCAATCCGACCGTCTTGGAATCCCAGCCGTAACGATAAGTCGTATAGAGCACGAAGGTCGACGGCAGCACGACATGGGCGACCTGGGCGATGAAATTGACGACCGACAATGCCGTCAGCCCTGCGTTGGAGCGCAACAGATGCACCGCTCCGACCGGATTGGCGCTCCTCCAGTGAAATGACGCGCGCTTCTCCGGCACCAGGGATTCCGGCAGGATCAACAGACCATAGAACGCATTGGCAAAGCTGAGGCCTGCCGACGCCCAGAACGGCAATCGCGGATCGATATCGCCGAGCAGCCCACCCAGCGCCGGACCCAGGATGAAGCCGGCACCGAATGCCGCACCAATCTTGCCGAACACCGCGGCGCGCCGCTCCGGCGGCGTGATGTCGGCGATATAGGCAAAGGCCGTCGAGATGCTGGCCGAGGTGATGCCTGAGATCACGCGGCCGACGAACAGCCAATTCAACGACGGCGCAAGCGCCATCAGCACATAGTCGGCGGCAAGCCCGAAATTCGACAACAGCACCACCGGCCGGCGCCCGAACCGATCGGACAGCGCGCCGAGCAGCGGCGAGAACACGAATTGCATCAAGGCCCAGGCGGTACCGAACAGGCCGAAGATGCGGGCCGCATGCGCGGTGTCGTTGCCGACGAAGCTTTCGATCAGCCTGGGCAGGATCGGCATGATCACGCCGAGCGCGAGCATGTCGAGCAGGATGGTGACGAAGATGAAGGCGACCGCACCGCGCCGGACCGGCGCAGCGCTTTGCGCTATCGCCTCGCCGGCCTCGCCGCTCACGACGGCCGCTTGCGCTTGTGGGCGAAGGGATTGGCCTTCTCGCGCAACGTGATGCGCACCGGCGTCCCCGGCAGGTCGAAAGCCTCACGCATCGAGTTGACGAGATAGCGCAGATAGGATTGCGGCACGGCATCCGCACGTGAGCAGAACAAGACGAAGCTTGGCGGACGCGCCTTGGTCTGGGTGATGTAGTTGAGCTTCAAACGGCGACCGGACACGGCCGGCGGCGGATTGGCCTGGACCGCCTGCTCGAACCAGCGATTGAGCGCCGAGGTCGGCACGCGCCTGTTCCAGAGCGCATAGGCGTCCTGGATCGCCTGCATCAGGCGATCGATGCCCTCACCCATCAGGCCGGAGACGGCGACGATCGGCGCACCCTTGAGCTGCGGCAGCAAATGGTCGGCATCGCGGCGCAAGCCGGAAATTGCGCCGCCGCCCTTGGTCTCCATCAAGTCCCATTTGTTGACGGCAAGCACGACCGCGCGTCCCTCGCGCTCGATCAGATCGGTGATGCGCAGATCCTGCTCCTCGAAGCGATTCTGCGAATCCATCATCATCACGACGACTTCGGCAAAGCGCACGGCGCGCAGCGCGTCCGCAACCGAGAGCTTCTCCAGCTTCTCCTCGATGCGTGAGCGCCGGCGAAGACCCGCGGTGTCGAACACACGAAACTCGCGGCCCCTCCAGACGATCTCGACCGCGATGGAATCGCGCGTGGTGCCGGCCTCCGGGCTCGTCAGCAGACGCTCTTCGCCGAGCAAATGATTGATCAGCGTCGATTTGCCGGCATTCGGACGGCCGACGATGGCAACCCGGATCGGGCGCGTCGCGGCCTCTTCCTCGGAGAGCGGCTCGTCGTCCTCGACTTCATCCTCCTCGACGGGCTCCGGCATCAGCTTGGCGAGCGCGTCGTAAAGCTCACCCATGCCCTCGCCGTGCTCGGCCGAGATCTGGATGGGATCGCCAAGCCCAAGCGCGAAGGATTCCATCGCGCCGGCGTCGCCGTGCTTGCCCTCGCTCTTGTTGGCAACCAGCAGCACCGGCTTGTTGGCCTTGCGGGCGAAATCGGCAAATGCACGATCCGTCGGCGTCAGGCCGATCCGGGCGTCGATCACAAAGAACAACGCGTCGGCCTGTGCGATCGCGGTCTCGGTCTGCTCCTGCATGCGCGCCGTCAGCGAGCCCTTGGCGCCCTCGTCGAGGCCGGCGGTATCGATGATGGTGAACTCGAGATCGCCAAGTCTCGCCTCACCTTCGCGGCGATCGCGGGTGACGCCCGGCAGGTCATCGACGAGCGCGAGCTTCTGTCCGACCAGGCGGTTGAACAGCGTCGATTTGCCGACATTGGGCCGGCCGATAATGGCAATCGAAAAGGACATCAGTCATTCGTGCGCCGCGGAGGCGGCGCCTGTCAATTCAGTGGAAAATATCAGCGCGAGAAACTGCCGCTGGGCATCGGTGCCGGAAAGGCCCCCTGCTGCGTCTGCTGTTGCTGGGTGGTTTGCGCCGGCTGTGCGGGTTGCTGGTCCGGCGGCGGCGCGGTGGTGCGCTTGCGAACGATCTTGTGCTTGGGCGGCGGGGCGGCCTGCGCGGGCGCAGCCTCGGGCTGGGCCTCGCCATCGACCTCGCCGGCCGGCGCTTCAGCCGGAGCGGCCGCGGTCGGGGCCGGCTGCTTGGCCTTTTTGCCTTTGGCGGACTTCGAGGGTTTCGCGGGCTCGGCGGGTGCTGGCTCGGCTGGAAGTGCCGCAACGGCCGGCGCGTTCGGATCCTGCTGCGCGCCCTTGTACATGTCCTTGGGCACGCCCTGCTCGAGACCCGGAACGCCCTCGGGGAAAACAGGCTTGCGGTCGCCAGGCAGCTTCTTCTTGGTGTCGAGGAAGTCGAGCAGATCGCTCGGATCGAATCCGCCGCTGGAGCAGCCGCCCAGGAGGCCCGTGAAGGCGATCAGGACGGCAGCTGCGATCAAACGTGGCGTGCGGCGCATATCAGTATCTCGTCTCAGCTCGGGACCGTCAGCCGGCAAGCGTCAGCTCTTGGCGACGGGCGGCAGCAAGGCCTGGAGCGCTTCGGCGCGCGAGCGCAGGCCCGGCGGCGTCTCGCCATCTTCGGCGATGGCGTCGAGCCATTTACGGGCCGCGGTCATGTCGTTGTTGCGCCAGGCCGACAGCGCCAGCAACTCGCGAGCGCTGTGGCGGAAAGTCGATTTGGGTTCGGCAGAGGATTCCAGCCGCTGCTGCATATCGGCATAAGATGCACTGTCCACCACCAAGCTGGCGGCGCGAATCTTCGCAAGATTCCGCCATTCGCTGCCGACGCCGCTGTCGGCGGCGATGTCGTCGTACAGCTTGGTCGCAGCCTTGGGATCGCGGGCCGATGCCTCCGCGGCGGCACGGAGCCGTGACAGGGTGCGGTAGCCGGATGGGGCCTTGGCAACGAGATCAGCAAAGGCCGTCTCGGCCTCGGCGTGCTTGCCCTGCTCCGACAGCTCGACGGCCTTCTCGAAGGTCGCACCGGCCTCAGCAGCCTTCTTGGCCTCCAGGTATTGATAGCCACGCCAGCCACCAACGGCCGCCACAACCAGCACCATCAGGGCGATAAAGTAGAGCGAATATTTGTCCCACAGCCTTTTGAGCTGCTCGCGACGTACTTCCTCGTCGACTTCGTCAAATAATTCAGACACTTAAGACAATCCCATGCCCGGCCGGGTGCGCACGCCAGATCGCGCGCATCGAAAGCCCGTCCCCACGTGGCGGCGGCGATACCCTATCGATATGGCGGTGGCAAGGCAAAGCAAGCCCGATCAAGACGTTAACGCGCGATCCGGGATATCCCGGTGCTCCCGCCGGGCCTCTTTCACCGCCCGACCAGCAGCTCCCGAAGCTGCCGCTTCACCACCTTGCCATTGGCATTGCGCGGGAGCGGTTCGGCCGTGACCGTCATCGTTTCCGGCACCTTGTAATCGGACAGCCGCTCGGCGCACCAGGCGCGCAGATCGTCGCTGCCGACCTGCACACGGGTGACCACGACCGCGTGAACGCGCTCGCCCAGCACCGGGCACGGCTTTGCGATGATCGCACTCTCGACCACAGCGGGATGTCCGGCGAGTACGGACTCGACCTCGGCGGAATAGATCTTGAGGCCGCCGCGGTTGATCATGTCCTTCTGTCGATCGAACACCCGGACGAACCCTTCGGCGTCGACCGAGCCGAGATCGCCCGAATGCCAGAAGCCCGCGGTGAAACTCTCGGCCGTAGCCTTCGGATTGTTCCAATAGCCCTTGATGACGGACGCGCTCTGGATCCAGAGCTCGCCGATCTCGCCTGAGGGCAGCTCGCGCCCATCCGCCCCCATCGCGATAATCCGCGCACCGGGACACGGCAGGCCGACGCTGTCGATATGGCTCTCTGTCAGCTCGCCCGGCATGATCGTCGAGGGCGACGTCGTCTCAGTGGCTCCATAGCAATTGGCAAGCTTCAGGCCCGGAATCGTCGCCTTGAGCCTCTCGATGGTGGCGACCGGCATCGGCGCGCCGCCGAAGCCGCCGATGCGCCAGCTCGCGAGATCATAGCTGTCGAAGTCCGGCTGCAGCAGGCAGAGATTATACATCGCCGGCACCATCACCGTGTAAGTGACGCGCTCGCGCGCTGCGAGTTTGAGATAATCGGCCGCCTTGAATTCCGGCATGATGATCAGCGCACCGCCGCAGCGGATCATCGTCGTGATGTTGGCGACGACGCCGGTGACGTGGCCTAGCGGAACGGCCGCAATCGAGCGGTCCGCGACCGTCAATTGCAGGCAGGACACGAACACCATCGAGGAGTGCACGATGTTGCAATGAGCGAGCATGGCGCCCTTCGGCTTACCCGTCGTGCCCGAGGTGTAGAGGATCATCGCGGTGTCCTCTTCGCTCACTTCGACTGGCGTCGGCGCCGGAGCATTTTCCGCGAGGACCGCGAAGCGCGACAGAGCCGGATCATGATCGACGGCGATACGATGGATCACATCAGGGATATCCTGCGCATCGGGCAGTCGCGCAGCGAGTGCTGTTTCGTGGATCAGGATCCTGGCGCCGCAATCGGCCAGCACGTAGGCGATCTCCGGTTTTTGCTGGCGCGTGCTGAGCAGTACCGTGACGAGCCCCTCGTGCGCGGCGGCGAACAGCAGCAGCGGAAATTCGATCCGGTTGCCAAGCAGGATCGCAACGCGATCACCGCGTTGCAGGCCAAGCTTGCGAAAGCCCGAGGCAATCCGTGCGGCCTGCTCCACCGCCTGTCGCCAGCTCAAGCGGACATTGCCACAGACGAGCGCTTCGCCGTTGCCGTTGCGCGCGGCGGCCTCGGCGATCATCGCCCAGAGACTCGCCGGACGATCAGCGAAGGCTGGCACCATCCGATCACCAAAGCGCGCCTCGAACCGCATCGGCGGAATCTGAGATTGCGACCAGTCCATCGGAGAGCCCTCGTCTTGTTGCTTTTGTCACCTTCCGCGCACGGGAACGGAGGTGATGTCTTGCGCTGATCGGTTAGCCGCCCATGACAGGGACGCCGATCACAACAGGATGGAACGCAAACGCCAGCGCCAGATAGGCGACGATACCGACGGCGATCGCAATCAGATCGTTGGTGACACCGCCCACCGGAATCGGCGGCCCACCGGAATCGGTGCGATGCTTGAGCGAAATCCGGTCATAGACACCCCAGCCCAGGAACGAGCCAAACAGGATGATGGAGCCGAGATCGCCATTGGCGAGCAGATGCGCCGCCGCCCAGAGCTTGATGCCAGCGAGCATCGGATGCTTCAGCGTCGCATAGATACGACCGCGCAGATAGGACGCGACCACCAGGATCACGGCGGGCAACATGAGCGCGACCGTGATGTGCCTCATCGCCTTCGGCGGATACCAGACGTCGATCCACCCGGTCGCGCGATAGTGGCCAAAGCCCCAGACGATCAGAGCAAGTCCCGCGAGCGAGACAACCGAATAGAGGATCTTGTAAGTCCCCTCGCCCAACCGCGCGATCGCCTGCGCGCGGGCGTCGCGCTTTGTTGTGAAAACATGGGCGGCGAAAAACAGCACCAGCCCCAGGATCATGACCAGCAGACCCACGATATCCTCCCCTTAACCAGCGCCCCCGCCCATGGCGTATCATCGATTGCCCGCCGGTCGCAACTAATGGGCTACTTTCCCGGCTCTCGATTGTCGACATAACGGATCGCAATTGGCCGTCCGGCCAACGCGCCACCGAGACCGCTGGTGAACTTGAGCGGAAGACAGGCGTTCAGAGATGAATTGATCGCGTCGAGGTAGGTGGTTCTGATATCGGCGGGGACGCCTGCCGTCGCAAAGGTCAACCGCGGCGGGCCGATCAGACCGCCGGCTTTATTGAAGCTGAAGCGGACAGCCATCTGCATGCCTGCGCGCGCATTGTCCGATGGTGGTGACCAGCATGTGCGCAACTCGGCAAAGAGATCGCCGATCGTATCGAGATCGTGGTCCGGCTTTTGATATTTGGCCCGATCAGCCTCCGCCGGCACGCTCTCGATCGTGAGCTGGAGATTCTGGCCATAGGGATAGTCCATCTCGGGAATGCAGGGGCCGGGCTCGAGCGGACTGCAATAGGACGGCGTGCACGGCCTGTTGTCGAGCACACTGCACGGCTCATGCGCAAACGGGATCGGATTGATCTGGCGACGCTGCGCGTCGGCGGCGACGGTTGATATCGCCAACAGCGTGAAAAGGAAGATGCCGCGCCACATGCTCTGAGCCCGCGATGTCACGTCGATGAAACGTGGCACCGCCTGCGAAAGCGTCAAGCCCGCAAGCGTTCACATGCTCGCGCTTAGGCGGCCGTGGCTTGCCCTACCCCTTCTTCTTGACGTCCTTGACGTTGGTGAACTCGATCCCCTCGGCGCGCTCTTTGGTGTAGCCGAGATAGAACTCGTTCCGGGCGAGATACACGGGATCACCATCGACGTCGTCGGCGATGCTCGATGTGTTGGCCGCAACGAAGGTGTCGAGCTTCTTGCGGTCCTCAGAGAAGACCCAGCGCGCCAGCTGGAACTCGCTCACCTCGAACTCCACCGGTAGCGAGTATTCCGCCTCGAGCCGTGCCTTGAGTACGTCGAGCTGCAGTGCGCCGACCACGCCAACCAGCGCCGGCGCACCGTCGCGCGGACGGAAAACCTGGACGACGCCCTCTTCCGACATCTGCTGCAGCGCTTCCTTCAGCTTCTTCGCCTTCATCGCGTCTGTGAGACGGACGCGGCGGACGATTTCAGGCGCGAAGCTCGGCACGCCGACGAAGTTGAAATCCTCGCCCTCGGTCAGGGTATCGCCGATCCGCAGCGTGCCGTGATTGGGAATACCGACGACGTCGCCGGCAAAGGCCTCGTCCGCCACCGAGCGGTCCTGAGCAAAGAAGAATTGCGGGCTCGACAACGGCATGCTCTTGCCCGTGCGCACGAGCTTCGCCTTCATGCCGCGACTGAGCTTGCCGGAGCAGAGGCGCGCAAAGGCGATACGGTCACGGTGGTTCGGATCCATGTTCGCCTGGATCTTGAACACGAAGGCGCTCATGCGCGGATCGGTCGCTTCGACCTTGCGCTGGTCGCTGTCCTGCGCACGCGGCTCGGGCGCGAACTTGCCGAGGCCTTCCAGGAGGTCGCCGACGCCGAAATTGCGCAGCGCGCTGCCGAAATACACCGGCGTCAGATGGCCCTCGCGGAACGCGTCGAGCTCGAACGGCTTTGAGGCGGCGGTGACGAGCTCGAGCTCGTCCTTCACGGCGGAGGCATCGAGATTGGCGTTGAGCTTGGCGAGCTCAGCAATCTCGATCTGCTGCGCAGCGCCGGTCTTGGCGCCGCCGCCTTCCAGCAGGCGCACGCCGCCATTGATCACGTCATAGGTGCCGAGGAAGTCACGGCCACGGCCGACCGGCCAAGTCATCGGCGTGGTGTCGAGCGCCAGCGTCTTCTCGATCTCGTCGAGCAGCTCGAAAACGTCGCGGCTCTCACGGTCCATCTTGTTGATGAAGGTGATGATCGGGATGTCGCGCAGACGGCAGACCTCGAACAGCTTTCGCGTCCGGGCCTCGATACCCTTGGCGGCGTCGATCACCATGACCGCAGAGTCGACGGCCGTCAGCGTGCGATAGGTGTCTTCCGAAAAGTCCTCGTGGCCCGGCGTGTCCAGCAGGTTGAAGACCAGGCCCTCGAACTCGAAGGTCATCACCGAGGTCACGACCGAGATGCCGCGCTCGCGCTCGATCTTCATCCAGTCCGAGCGCGTGTTGCGCCGCTCACCCTTGGCCTTCACCTGGCCGGCGAGGTTGATGGCGCCGCCGAAGAGCAGCAGCTTTTCGGTCAGCGTGGTCTTGCCGGCGTCCGGATGCGAAATGATCGCAAAGGTGCGCCGCCGCGACACTTCTGCGGCAAGCGGGGAACGGGCCGGCGATTCGGCTGTGGTGGCGGCAATGTCGGACATGGCGGCAGCGTTTGGCAGGGAAAATGGGCCGGATCAAGCCTCATTTGGTGATTGCACAGCCCTCCGGCCAGCCCCATATCGGCCATGGGGAGGACGACCTCCCTGCCCATCAGCCAATTTGCCTAGCGGGGACGACCCTGCCTTGAACGGAGGGTCGTCATGGCCTGGAGCATCCTGTTCGTCGCTGGTCTTCTCGAGATTACCTGGGCGATCGGCCTGAAATACACCGAAGGCTTCAGCAAGCTTGTTCCATCCGTCATCACGCTCGCAGCCATGGCCGGCAGCGTGATCCTGCTGGGACTCGCGCTCAAATCGCTGCCCGTCGGAACCGCCTATGCGGTCTGGACCGGCATCGGCGCGGTCGGCACCGCCACGCTGGGCATCTACCTGTTCGGCGAGCCCGCCACGACGCTGCGTCTCGCCAGCATCGGGCTCATCGTCGCCGGCATCGTCGGGCTGAAGCTCGTCACTTGAGGAAGATCTTGACCCCCCACCACGTCAGAGCCGCAACGATCGCCGAGGCCGGCATCGTGATGACCCAGGCATAGACGATCGAGCTGGCGACATTCCAGCGCACTGCCGAAAGTCGGCGCGCGGCGCCGACGCCGACGATCGCGCCGGTGATGGTGTGGGTGGTCGAGACGGGAACCCCGAGAAAAGTCGCGATGAACAAAGTCGCGGCGCCACCGGTCTCGGCGCAAAAACCCTGCATCGGCGTCAGTTTTGTAATCCGCAGCCCCATGGTCCGGACGATGCGCCAGCCGCCCATCAGCGTCCCCATCGCCATCGCCGCCTGACACGACAACACCACCCAGAAAGGCACGTAGAATTCGCCGCCGAGTTGGCCCTGCGAATAGAGCAGCACGGCGATGATGCCCATGGTCTTTTGCGCGTCGTTGCCGCCATGGCCGAGCGAATAGAGCGAGGCGGAGGCGAATTGCAGGATGCGGAAGGCGCGGTCGACCGCAAACGGCGTCGAGCGCACCGAGGCCCATGAGACGATCGCGACCAGCAGCATAGCAAGGAGGAAACCGACGAGCGGAGACAGCACGATTGCGATGACTGTTTTGGACAGTCCGCTCCAGACCGCGGCGGACAGCCCGGCCTTGGCAACGCCCGCACCGAACAGGCCGCCGATCAATGCGTGGGACGAGGATGATGGAATGCCGAGCGCCCAGGTGACGATATTCCAGACGATGGCGCCGACGAGCGCAGCGAAGATCACCTGCGCGTCGACGATCGCGGGATCGATAATGCCGGTGCCGATGGTCTGGGCGACGTGCAAACCGAACACCATGAAGGCGACGAAATTGAAGAAAGCAGCCCAAAACACCGCGAATTGCGGCCGCAGCACGCGAGTCGAGACGATTGTCGCGATCGAATTGGCAGCGTCATGCAGGCCGTTCAGGAAGTCGAACAGCAGCGCGACGGCGATCAGTCCGACCAGGACGGGAAGACCCAACGCAGCATCCACGGCGCGGCCCCTGCCCTACACTTGCTCGATGACGATGCTGTTGATCTCGTTCGCAACGTCGTCGAAGCGATCGGCAACCTTTTCGAGGTGGTCGTAGATCTCGACGCCGACGATGAAGTCCATGGCGCTGCCGTTGCGGTGCTTGAGGAACAGCTCCTTCATTCCGATGTCATGCAGGTCGTCGACGCGGCCCTCGAGCTTGGTCAGTTCTTCCGTGATCGCGGTCAGCATCGCAACGTTCTTTCCGATCTGCTGCATCAGCGGCAGCGCGCGTCCCACCAGGTTCGCGCATTCGATCAGGAGCGCACCGATCTCGCGCATCGGGGGCTCGAAGGTACGGACCTCGAACAGCATCACGGCTTTGGCCGTCTGCTGCATCTGGTCGATGGCATCGTCCATCGAGGTGATGAGGTTCTTGATGTCGCCGCGGTCGAACGGCGTGATGAAGGTGCGCCGCACCGCCGTCAGCACCTCACGGGTGATATTGTCCGCATCGTTCTCGAACTGATTGACGCGCTGGCAATAGACCGGCGTCTCCTCGCCGCCATTCAGCACGCCCTGGAGCGCGAAAGCCCCCTGGATCACGGTCTGGGCGTGACGGTCGAACAGGTCGAAGAAACGTTCTTCCTTGGGCAGGAAAGCGCGAAACCAACGCATCATGGGGGCAGGCTACCGGTTCAAAATGGCCCGGCCCTGAATGAGCCGTCACGAAACTGTCATAGACCATTTTCGAGCCGCGCGCGTGCCACCTCACGCCCGCAGCGCCGGATCATCCACCGCTTTCACGCGCTAGATAAACTGTCGATATATCAACAATTTAGAGCGACAAACGGAAATAGTGCGCGAATTCTCCAACGAGGCCGCGGCGGAAGGTGAGCACGCAGATCACGAAGATCGAGCCCTGGATCACCGTCACCCACTGGCCGAAGCCTGCCAGATATTGCTGCATGGCGATGATCGCGAAGGCACCCACCACCGGCCCGAAGATCGTGCCGAGACCGCCGACCAGCGTCATCAGCACGACCTCGCCCGACATCGACCAGTGCACGTCAGTGAGCGAAGCATTCTGCGCCACGAACACTTTCAGCGCGCCAGCGAAACCCGCCAACGTCCCCGACAGGATGAACGCCAGGAATTTGTACTGATCGGTCCGGTAGCCGAGCGAGATCGCACGCGGCTCGTTTTCGCGGATTGACTTCAGGACCTCGCCGAACGGCGAGTTGATGATGCGGAAGATCAGCAGGAAGCCCGCAAGGAATCCGACCAGCACGACGTAATAGAGCACGGTCGGCTTGGACAGATCGAGCACCCCGAACATGTGGCCCTGCGGAATGCCCTGGATGCCGTCCTCGCCATGGGTGAAGGGTGCCTGCAGGTAGATAAAGTACAGGAGCTGCGACAGCGCCAGCGTGATCATAGAGAAATAGATGCCCTGGCGGCGGATCGAGATATAGCCGGTGATGAGCGACAGCACGAACGCGGCGGCAATGCCGACGAGAATGCCGAGCTCAGGCGGGAGCGACCATACTTTGAGAGCGTGCGCGCTGCAGTAGCCGGCGGTGCCCATGAACATCGCGTGGCCGAACGACAACAGGCCACCATAGCCGATCAAGAGATTGAACGCGCAGGCGAGCAGCGCGAAGCATAGCGCCTGCATCACGAAGAACGGATAGACTCCCGTGAAGGGCACCGACGCCAGCAACAGCGCCATCACCACGAACATGATCATCTCGTCGCGCATCGCGCGCGGCGTTGTCGGCAGCGCATCGTTCGTCAAGGCTGTCATATCAAGCTGCCCTTCCCGTCAGTCCCGTTGGCTTCACCAAGAGCACCAGCACCATCAGCACGAACACCACGGTGTTGGAGGCCTCGGGGTAGAAATACTTGGTCAGGCCCTCGATCACACCGAGCGCAAAGCCGGTGATGATGGAGCCCATGATCGATCCCATGCCGCCGATCACCACGACCGCGAACACCACGATGATGAGGTCGGCGCCCATCAGCGGCCGCACCTGGTTGATCGGCGCCGAGAGCACGCCGGCGAGCGCGGCCAGGCCAACGCCGAGGCCGTAAGTCAGCGTGATCATGCGCGGCACGTTGATGCCGAAAGCACGGACCAGCGTCGGGTTTTCAGTGGCGGCACGCAGGTAAGCGCCGAGCCGCGTCTTCTCGATCAGGAACCAGGTCGCCAGACAAACAACCAGCGAGAAGATGACGACCCAGCCGCGATAGATCGGCAGGAACATGAATCCGAGATTCACTCCGCCCTTGAGCTGATCCGGAATGGAGTAAGGCAGGCCGGACGAGCCGAAATAGTTCTGAAACACGCCTTGCACGATCAGGGCGATGCCGAAGGTCAGCAACAGACCATAGAGATGGTCGAGGCCGGTGAGGAATTTCAGCATGGTCCGTTCCAGGATCATGCCGAAGATGCCGACGATGATCGGCGCCAGCAGCAGCGCCCACCAGTAATTAATGCCACCGAGGTTCAGCAGGAAATACGCCATGAAGGCGCCCATCATGTAGAGCGCGCCATGGGCGAAATTGATGATGTTGAGCATGCCGAAGATCACGGCGAGCCCGAGACTGAGCAGCGCGTAGAACGAGCCGTTGATCAGTCCTACCAGTAGCTGTGCGTAGAGAGCCTGCATCGATCCAGCACCCAGTCCCTTCGGCGTTCCAAAGTAGCACCCGCCGGCTGGCAGCCAGCGGGCTGTTGGTCTTACTTCTTAAGCAGCGCGCACTTGCTCTCGGAGAGTGGCGTGAACGCCTGGTCGCCCGGCACCGTGCCGACCAGCTTGTAGAAGTCCCACGGTCCCTTGGACTCGGAGGGCTTCTTCACCTCGAACAGATAGGCGTTGTGGATGGTGCGGCCGTTGGGCTGGATCTCACCCTTGCCGAACAGATCGTCCTCCGTCGGCATCGACTTCATCTTGTCGACGACTTTGACGCCGTCATGCGGATTGCCGCCGAGCGCTTCGAGCGCCTTGAGATAGTGGCGCACGCCGGCATAGACGCCCGCCTGCACCATGGTCGGCATCGCGCCGTTCTTCATCTTCTCCGAGAACTTCTTGGAGAAGGCACGGGTCTGGTCGTTCAAGTCCCAGTAGAAGGTCTCGGTGAAGTTCAGGCCCTGCGCGGTTTCCAGGCCGATCGCCTTGACATCGGTGAGGAACAGCAGCAGCGCCGCGAGCTTTTGACCGCCCTTGACGATACCGAATTCGGCCGCCTGCTTGATCGTGTTGGTGGTGTCGCCGCCGGCATTGGCAAGGCCGATGATCTTGGCCTTGGACGCCTGCGCCTGCAGCAGGAAGGACGAGAAGTCCGGCGTGTTCAGCGGATGCTTGACGCCGCCGACAACCTTGCCGCCATTGGCGGTGATGACGGCCGTGGTGTCGCGCTCCAGCGCCGCACCGAAGGCATAGTCGGCGGTCAGGAAGAACCAGGTGTCACCACCGGCCTTCACCAGCGCCTGCCCCGTGGTGTGGGCCAGCATGTAGGTGTCGTAGGTCCAGTGCACGGTGTTGGGCGAGCATTGCGCGTTGGTGAGATCAGAGGTCGCCGCACCCGAATTGATGTAGACGCCGTTCTTTTCCTTCACGACGTTGTTGACGGCGAGCGCCACGCCGGAGTTCGGCACGTCGACGATGATGTCGACCTTGTCAACGTCGAACCACTGCCGCGCGATCGCGGTGCCGATATCGGGCTTGTTCTGGTGATCGCCAGAGATGATGTCGATCTTCCAGCCCTTCGCGGCGAGGCCGGAATCGTCAACGGCCATCTGGGCTGCAAGCGTCGAGCCCGGTCCACCGAGGTCGGCATAGAGGCCGGACTGATCGGACAGCGCACCGATCTTGACGGTCTTGTCCTGTGCGAAGGCGGCGCCAGCGGTGGCCACGGCCAACGCCGTGCCGAGCAACAACGATGCAATCGACTTTTTCATGTGACTTCCCTCGTGAAGTTTCTCTTCGCGGTATTTCTTTTAGCCGTTTTTTCTTGGCCGTATGATGCAGGGCCGCTCTAGACGCCGAGATAGGTGTGGAGCTTGTCCATATTGGCGGCAAGCTCCGCATTGGAAAATCCGTCAATGATCTTGCCGTGTTCGACGACGTAATAGCGGTCAGCGACGGTGGATGCGAAGCGGAAGTTCTGCTCGACCAGAAGGATCGTGAAGCCCTCCTTCTTCAGCCGCGCAATGGTGTGACCGATCTGCTGAATGATGACAGGCGCAAGACCTTCGGTCGGCTCGTCCAGCATCAGGAAACTCGCGCCCGTGCGCAGGATGCGCGCGATCGCCAGCATCTGCTGTTCACCGCCCGAGAGCTTGGTGCCCTGGCTGTTTAGCCGCTCCTTCAGATTCGGGAACAGGTCGAAGATCTGTTCGAGCGGCAATCCGCCTGGGCGCACCACAGGCGGCAGCAACAAATTTTCCCGCACGTCGAGGCTGGAGAAAATTCCCCGTTCCTCCGGACAGAACGCGATACCCATCCGCGCAATCTTGTCGGAGGTCGCGCGCAAGATCTCCTGGTTATTGAATTTGATCGAGCCGGCACGCTTGCCGATAATGCCCATGATCGACTTCAGCGTGGTCGTCTTGCCGGCACCGTTGCGCCCAAGCAGCGTGACGACCTCGCCGGCATTCACGTCGAAATTGATCCCGTGCAGGATGTGGGACTCGCCGTACCAGGCCTCTAAGTTGCGAACCTGGAGGATGTTGCCGCCGGCTGCAGCCTTCGCTGGTGCCTCGGCCATGGCAGTCTCAGGCATGACCCGCTCCCAGATAGGCTTCCTTGACGCGCTCGTCCTTGGTGAGATCGGCGTAATTGCCCTGCGCGAGCACCTGCCCGCGCGTCAGCACGGTGATGATGTCGGAGAGATTGGCGACGACGCTCAGATTATGCTCGACCATCAGGATGGTGTATTTCGCGGAGATGCGCTTGATCAGCGCCGCGATCTTGTCGATGTCCTCGTGGCCCATGCCGGCCATCGGCTCGTCCAGAAGCATCATCTCCGGATCGAGCGCCAGCGTGGTCGCGATCTCGAGCGCGCGCTTGCGCCCATAGGGCATCTCGACCGCCGGCGTGTTGGCAAACTCGCTGAGGCCGACATCGTTCAGCAATTCCAGCGCACGGTGATTCAAGCGGTTGAGCACCGATTTCGACCGCCAGAAATCAAAGGAGCTGCCGTGCTGGCGCTGAAGAGCGACGCGGACGTTTTCCAGCGCGGTCAGGTGCGGAAACACCGCCGAGATCTGGAATGAACGCACCAGTCCCATGCGGGCCACATCGGCCGGCGCCATCGCGGTGATGTCCTGTCCCTTGTACAGGATTTTTCCGGCAGACGGTTTGAGGAATTTGGTCAGAAGATTGAAACACGTCGTCTTGCCGGCCCCGTTCGGACCGATCAACGCGTGAATACTCCCGCGGCGAACCTTGAGCGCAACGTCGCGGACGGCGAAGAAGCCCGCGAACTCCTTGGTCAAGCCTTCCGTTTCGAGAATGAACTCATCGGCCAAACAGATTTCCCCCTGCCCGCGCAATGCGCGTGGCTATCCTTGTTAATTCGGCTTTCCGGAGGCCTTGGAGCCTTCCCGGAACGCCGCCTCCGGGCGCGGAATATGCCGGAGGTGACGGGGGTTAGGCAAGGCGGAAAGCTGAGCAGGTCAGGCCTTTGGCCAGGAGTCCTATGCTCCCTTAGTTGGTGTCACCCTTCCGGCCTCCCGGTTTGCAAGACACCGGTCATCAAGGCGTCGTTAACGGTCTTTGGTGCCGCGCGCCAGCCTTCATCAAAAATTTTCCCGGCCCGGCGATCATGTCCGGGTTTCATTCGCCGGGAATATTGTTTTGGATTTCACCAGCGCCGTTCCCTCCGTCGTCAAGTCGATCAAGCAGCGCGACCTGCTCAACACGTGGCTGCGACTTTATGCGCGTCAGCAGACCGTGCCGGCAATCTGGGAATACCAGCCCGCGCGGCTCGAGGAAGAGCTGTCCGACCTTATCTACTACACCGTGGACCATTCGACGCCGACGCCCCGCCTGACCATCCAGAGCGAGGGCACGCGAATCTCGCGCGCGTACGGCCATACCGGCAAGGGCACACTGCTGGAGGATTACGTCGGGCCGCGGCTCGCGCCCTTCGTGATGCCGGTCTACAACGAATGCGTCGCGCGCGGCCTTCCGGTCTACAGCGTTGCCGACGTCGACGACATCTACGGCCGCGTCGTCGCCTATGAACGGCTGCTGCTGCCCTTCCTCACGGACGACAAGGTCAGCCATGTCATCGCCTCGCTCAAGACCTTCTGCGAGGACGGCGGTTTCGAGATCAAGAATCTGCTGCGCGGAAATGACGCGCCGCCGCGCCCGAAACTGCGCGCGGTAATCGACCGCGATCTGTTTCACCGCGCTCCCGGCCGCATCGCGGCCGCCGAAATCGTCGAATTCGCCGATCAGCCCGGTGCCCCGAGCGTGACCGCCGAGATCATCGAACTCAACTAGCCCTTGCGCGATTTAGCGCCGACTTCCTTGTCATAGATGTCGGGCTTGAAACCGACCAGCAGCTTACCGCCGATTTCGAGGACCGGCCGCTTGATCATCGATGGTTGCGCTAGCATCAGTGCCAGCGCCTTCTTTTCGGTCAGACCTTCCTTATCGGCATCGGGCAGCTTCTTGAACGTCGTGCCGGCGCGATTGAGTAATGTCTCCCAGCCGAGCTTGTCGCTCCATTGCTTGAGCCTGTCCTTCTCGACGCCCGCGGCCTTGTAGTCGTGGAACTCGTAGGCGACGCCATGGGTGTCGAGCCAGGTCCGCGCCTTCTTCATGGTGTCACAGTTCTTGATGCCGTAGATGATGTTGGGCAAGACGGTCCTCGCGCATGCGTCGTGACGTGCTGAGGCGTTGTACGAAACTCCTGATCGCGCGACAATATTGCGAACGACGCTTTCGACCTCTTCCGAACGGACCCATCATGCACGTCACCCACGATCCCGACTCATCCGCCTCGCCGACCATCGACTTCAACACTTTCCTCGCGGTCGATATCCGCGTCGGCACCATCGTCGATGCCAAGCCGTTCCCCGAGGCGCGCAAGCCGGCGTGGCGGCTGTGGATCGATTTCGGCCCGGCCATTGGCGTGCGCAAGAGCTCGGCGCAAATCACCGAAAATCATCCGCTCGAGACGCTGGTGGGCCAGCAGGTCGCCGCCGTCGTGAATTTCCCGCCGCGCCAGATCGGGCCCGTCGTCTCCGAGGTGCTGACGCTCGGCTTCCCCGATGCCGACGGCAAGGTCGTGTTGATGCAGCCGAGCAAGCCGGTGCCAAACGGCGGACGGCTGTTTTAGGTCAGGCACGCTTCGGAATATTCAATCCCCGCTGCACGGCCGGACGCGCGAGACCGCGTTCGAGCCAGGCACCGACGGACTTGAAGTCTGCGAATCCAACGAGATCGCCGGCGCCGTAGAAACCAATGAGATTGCGCACCCAGCCGAGCATTGAGATGTCGGCGATGGTGTAGTCGTCATCCATGAACCATTGCCGGCCGGCAAGGTGCGTCTCCATCACGCCGAGCAAGCGCTTCGACTCATTGACGTAGCGCTCGAGCGGACGTTTGTCTTAAAAATCCTTGCCGGCGAATTTGTGGAAGAAGCCGACCTGGCCAAACATCGGCCCGATGCCGCCCATCTGGAAATGTAACCATTGAAGTGTCTGGTAGCGGCGCGAAGCGTCAACCGGCAACAGCTTGCCGGTCTTTTCCGCGAGATATTGCAGGATCGCTCCGGACTCGAACAGCGGCAGCGGCTTGCCGCCGGGGCCGTTGGGATCGAGGATCGCCGGGATCTTTCCATTGGGATTGAGCGAGAGGAATTCCGGCGTCTTCTGATCGTCCCTGCCGAAGTCGATGAGATGGACCTCATAGGGAAGCCCGATCTCCTCCAGCATGATGGAAACCTTCACACCGTTCGGCGTCGGCAGCGAATAGAGTTGAAGCAATTCGGGATGCTTGGCCGGCCAGCGCTTGGTGATCGGAAAGGCTGAAAGATCGGACATCGGGACCCCGGCTTCTTGTATGAGACTCTGCCCAATTTAGGCAAGCCGGAACATGGTGCAAGGCCGGGCTGTTCAACCAATTACAATGGCCGCATCAGATGATTGATGGCGTAGACCGCTTCATTCTGGGCGCGCTGCTCGATGAAGAGCTGCCCGGTGACGAGCAATGCTCCGGTGAAAACAAGCGCGAGCATCGCGGTCGCAAACTGGCTGGCATCATTCATCGCATGAGCTTCTCTCAATCCGGTTCGCACGGGGAACGCCGGACGACCAACGCCAGTTCCGGCATGGTTCAAATATTTTGCCTGTTTTTCCCGAATCCGTCCCTCGGCCGACGGCTCAGTAGTTGATCTCCATCCGCAATCCGCGCGGATCAATCTCGTCTTCGCCGACGCGCTGCGTGCTGTCGCGCGCCGCCACCGCGCATGCACAGGCATCGATGAGATCGTGGCGGCCTATGCCGGTGCCGTGACGTTGCGTCAGCCATTTCGGCAGGCGCGTGAACCCGCGCTGCGCCATCAGCGCAATCCGTTGCTCGCGACCTTCCGCCGACGTCTTCCTGGCAAGTTGACGCCGTCCTGCGAGATTCCAGAAGATCAATTCGGGATGCGCTTCGCCGATCGTCTCCTGTCGTGCCGGCGTCATGATCTCGTCGACCTCGCCGATCTTGTCGGCAATATTCCAGAGCTGCGCAGAGACGCCCCTGCCCTTGCCTTCATGCTCCCAGTAGTAGCGATTGGCCGCCGCCATATCGGAAAACGTCCAGAGGTCGCGGCGAGCCCCGAGGAACACCGAAGGGCCCACCAATTCGCGTGCCCGCAAATCGCAAATGCGATAGCCGCGCGGCTTCAACCCGATCGGCATGTCGATCATCGCACGCACGTGCGGCATCGCGAGCAGGCGCGTAAGGCCCGGCGAATAGTCAAAGGCGTGCTCGCCGCGCTCATCGATCCACGCGGCGACCCAGCCGAAGCGAAATCCGTCGAGACCGAGATAGGCTTTCACGCGTCCGGTCCTGCCTCCAACCAGCGCTCGCTCATCCCTCGTCCTTACGTCGATCAAACAGCCGCTGCGCCAGCAGCGCATGGCCGAGCGTGCCACCGGCGCGCACCGCCGCTGCAATCAGAGCAACTTCCGCCACCTCCTCGCGCGTGGCGCCGGCTTTCGCGGCCTGCGCCGTGTGCACGTCGAGACAGTAGGCGCATTGGGTGGTGAGCGCGACCGCGAGGGAGATCAACTCGCGATATTTGGGCGGGATCAATCCGTCCTTGCGCTCGACCGCGTGGTTGAATGCAAGGAATGCGTTGGCCTCGACCGGCGCCAGCGCAAGGAATGCCGGGATCGACTTCAGATCGTCAGGGCTTTGATAACAGGACACGGCTCACCTCGTCAGATATTCGCGCATCAGGGCGCGGGCACGATGGAGCCGCGCCTTCACGGTTTGCCGCGTCGCGCCGAGGGCTTCAGCGATTTCACCGATGGTCATCTCCTTGACGTCCCGCATGAGCGCAACATTGCGGTAGTGCAGCGGCAGCGCCTCGAAGGCCGCGGCGACATCGAGCCGCAGATCGGCCTCAGGACGCGCGAGCAACGCGACCTCTGCCGCACTTTCGTCGATCGCCGGCGCGAGGCCCGCCTTGCGCGCGAGCCGCAGGCATTCGCGGCGGACCACGCTGAACAGCCAGGCCGACAATGCCAGCAACGACCGGATGGTGCCGACGTGCCGGAACAGGATCCACAACGCTTCCTGTGTTGCATCCTCGGCATCCGCCGAGCTGCGGCAGGTGGCGCGTGCGTAACGGCGGATATCGGGCTGCGCGGTCTCAAGCAGCCGCGCAATCGCCTGCGGATCGCCAAGTCGCGCCGCCTCAAACAGGTTTGGAGAGACCGCGACTGCACTCACGACACACCTCCCCGCCTAATGCCGACCATAGCGCACATCGGGCAATAGCCGACGAGACCGGTCAGCGCGAAGCCGACGCCACCGAGCGCGATCAGCCATGCCGCCGGGCCAGCGAGGTATGCCAACGCTGCGATCGCGACTGCGATCCCCGCGGCGACCCGCACCGCCTGGTGCAGACCACCAATGTTCTTCCGATAGAAAGCCATTGCATCCTCCGAGATAAGCCGAGGCGAAATGCCTCGACCACAAGGAGGGCGCGACGGCGCAAAAGGATTCGCGAGAATGCGCAATTTTTCGCGGTCAGGCTCCGACAGCCTGGTAGGCCAGGCGCTTGAATTCGAAGAAGAACGGATTCCAGAAGCCCATGTGGCGCTGGGCCATCAAGACACCTGCGGTGTTCGCCTGCTGGCAGATCCACCAATGGGTACCGGCCAGGCCGCCCCACTGGAATTCGCCAGTGGAGTTTGGCGGATCGAACGGTGTCGGCGCGAAGGTCACGGCGCCGCCGAGACCAAAGCCCTTGCCGGGCATCGGGCCGAGATTGGCGAAGCGAATTGTCTGACCCTCCGGTAGCTGGTTAGTCATCATCTGCTGCAGCGTCTCCGGCTTCAGCAGGGCATCCGGCCCGGGCACCAACGCCTTCACCAAGGCCAGCATATCCGGCAAGGTCGAGACCAGTCCGCCGCCGCCCGACAATCGCGGGAACGGCCGCCGATAGGCCTGCGGATAAGGCAGATTGTCGGCGCGCGTGAGCCCGGGCTTCATCGGATCGAGAACGTCGGCACCGGTGTAATGCGCAACCAGCCTGCCCTGCTGCGCTTCGGGCACAGCGAAGCCGGTATCGGTCATGCCGAGCGGATCGAAAATACGCGCCTTGAAGAACGCATCGAGGGACTTGCCAGAAACGACCTCCACGACGCGACCGAGCACGTCGGTGGCCACCGAATATTCCCAGCTGGTGCCGGGGTGATAGGACAGCGGCAGATCGGCGAGCTGGTCGATCATGTCAGTCAGTGGCGTCAGCGGATTGAGCACGCGCGCGTCGTTGTAGCCTTTGAACAGCACCGAGCCGGGGTCGAAGATGCCGTAGCTCAGGCCCGACGTATGGGTCAGGAGCTGGCGGATCGTAATCTGGCTTTTCGCCGGCTCGACATCGGCGAGGCTCGCCGCGCCCTGCTTCAGCACTTTGCGATTGCCGAGCTGCGGCAGGTATTTTTCGATTGCGTCATCGATCCCGATGCGGCCCTCCTCGACCAGCAGCATGATCGCCGAGGTGACGAAGATCTTGGTGTTGGAGAACGCGCGGAAAATGTGGTCGGGCCGCAGCGCCGTCTTGGCCTCGCGATCGGCAAAGCCGACGCATTGCTGGTCGACCACCTCTCGGCCACGCAACACCGCCCAGGACACGCCGGGGATGATCTCCTGGTCGACGTAGCGCTGCATCGCCGTCCGCGCCGCGGAATAATCTGGTGTCCTGACGTCCATGTTCTTCCCCCTAACTATGGTGGGAAGGATATAGCGCGCTTTCCCGGGAAATGAAGGATTACATCCAAAGGCGTCTATGCCCGCTTCATGAACGCCGTCACGTGCAGGCGACGACGGATGCGCATCCCCTGCCGCTCATAGAGCGCGATGGCAGACCTGTTGTTCGAAAACACGTGCAGGAACGGAATTTCGTCGCGCGCCTCGATCTGGCGCGCGACGGCCGCAAGCAGCGCCTGCGCGTAGCCACGCCCGCGGTAATCAGGGTGGACGCAGACCGCGGTCATCTCGACGAACTTTCCCGGCTTCATGCGTTCACCGGTCATTGCGACCAATTCGCCACCGTCGCGAATGCCGAGAAACGTACCTAGCTCATGCGTGCGCGCGGCGAACGGGCCAGGCTTGGTCAGTGCTACAAGCGACATCATCGCAGGCACGTCAGCAGCATCGAGCCTTACGATCTCGGCGCCGCGCAATGGGCTGTCGGAGGGCGAGCCGATCATCTGGTCGCCACTCTGTGCGATCACGACGTCGAATCCGGCGGGAACCTCGACCGTATCAGGTGTGAACAGCGCGGCGACCTGCGAAGGCGCCATGAGATCGCCAAGCGCAGCAAAGCTCTCCGCGGACATGTCGACCATGTCGGCGAACGGCGTCATGTCGACGGGATAGCGTAACGCCCGCGGGCCGCCTTCAGCCAGATGCTTGTGGCTCGTCGTCAACGCGCTCCAGATCGGGCGATCCAGCAGCGCCTCATCGCTATCGGACACAGGCCTAATCCTTGTCGAAGCTGACGATGACGGCGGCGTTGGCAATGAGGATGGGGTCGTTGGCCACTTCAGTCGCCGAGGGAATCTCCAGCCCGCCCTTGACCGCGGTGACGGTCACGGTGCCGTAAGGCAGCTCCTTGGCGACCGCCTCCTTGTCGACAGCCTCGGGATAGGGAACGCCGATTGTGACGTCGACGAACATGTCGTTCGCGGTCTTGTCGATCATCCGGAAGAAGCCGAGGCTCGAATGCCTGATCGCGTCCGACACCGCCCGCTTCGCCGCCTTGGTGGCGTCCCTGCCGTGAACGTCGACGCCCATGCCCATCTCGGTAACACAACGAACGCGAGTCATGCTCATTCCTGTGAGTGCTGGAGTTCAGAGGGGCTGACCTTCCGCGATCCGCTCCTCCGGCACAAGCGCCTTTTCGCGCAGGAAATATGCGTTGCGGTCCTCTTCCTGCGCGTTTACGACCGCGCGAATTCGCAGCAAATCCTTGCGCGCGACCAGCCCAACCACGCGATGACTGGCGCGGTCGACCACCGGCAGCCGCCCGAGGTCGGAGGCGACCATGAGATCGGCCACCCGCCCGAGCACGTCGTCGGGATGTGCCACCACGCTGGAGCTGTCCGACACGACATCATCCAGCGTTGCCGCCTGGTGATCGCCCTCGGTGCGCCAGCGCAGCACGTCGGCCCGGGTCACCATGCCGCTGAGTTGCCCGTTGGCCGCAACGACCGGATAGGATTTGTGACGGCGCTGGTCCGAGGTGAAGAACGCGACCGCCGCGTCGATGGACATGTCGACCGGCAGCGTGTCGACATTGGTGACCATGACATCGGCCGTGCGCATCAATTCGAACGGATCGATCGCATATTCGCGCGTGATGTGCTGGCCGCGGCGCGCGATCTTCTCGGTGAGGATCGAACGCTTGAGCAGCAGCACGGTGACGGCGTGCGCCGCGCCGGTCGCCGCCAGCAGCGGCAGCAGCATATCGATATTGCCGGTCAGCTCGATCGCGAACATCACGCCGGTCAACGGCGAGCGCATCGTGCCACCCATCATCGCGGCCATGCCAACCAGCGCCCAGAATGATGCGCCGCCGGGCAGCACCATCCCCTCCAACCAGCCGGCCGTGCCGCCCAGGATCAGCAGCGGCGCCAGTACACCGCCAGACGTACCCGAGCTCAGCGCGACCACCCAGATCACAGACTTCACCAGCAGCAGCCGGATCGCTTCATCGCGCACCATGTGGCCGGACAGGAGGTCCGCAATGACGTCGTAGCCGACGCCGAGCGCGCGGGGATCGATGAGCCCGCCAAGGCCAACGACGAGGCCGCCGAGCATCGGCCACCACATCCAGTGAACCGGCAGATGATCGAACAGGTCTTCGATCGCATAGAGCAGCCGCGTCATCAGTCCGGATTGCAGGCCGGCCACGATGCCGACGCCGACCGCAGCCGCGAGGCCCCACCAGGACAGGTCCGGCCGCTGCGCGAACGGAAACAGCGGCCCCGTCCCGAACAGCAGCGGACGCCAGGCCGCCGAAATCACCGCCCCCGTCACCACGGGCAGAAAGCTGCGCGGCTTCCATTCAAACAGCAGCAGCTCGACCGCGAGCAGCACCGCCGCGATCGGAGTACCGAAGATCGCCGTCATGCCGGCGGCCGCGCCCGCGACCAGCAGAGTCTTGCGTTCGGCCGCGGTGAGATGGAAGCATTGGGCGAAGATCGATCCGATCGCCCCACCCGTCATGATGATCGGACCCTCGGCGCCGAACGGACCGCCGCTGCCGATCGACACCGCCGAGGACAGCGGCTTCAGGATCGCGACTTTCGGCTGCATCCGGCTGCCGCCGATCAGGATGGCCTCAATCGCCTCGGGGATGCCGTGCCCCCTGATCTTCTCCGAGCCGAACCGCGCCATCAGCCCGATCACGAGACCACCGACCGCCGGCGCCAGCACCATCCAGGCGCCTGGATGGGCGTTCGCCAGCGAGACGTTCTTGGTGCTGACATGGCCGAACCAGACCAGATTGGTGACCAGCGCAATCAGCTTCAGTAGCACCCAGGCAGCCCCGGCACTGATGCTGCCGACCAGCAGCGCCATGCCGATCAGGACCAGCACGCGGCGGTCGGCGGTAAAATCTCCGGGCTTGCCGCGAGGACGCGGGAGGCCGCCGGTCATGTCGGGGGTCTGGCGCATGGATGTCTCTTGTCGGGAGGATTCTTCGCGCCTGCAATATATCGTAGAACGATATATATCAAGGAATGGCAGGTATGATCCTTCCGGCAATTTCGGGGAATTTTCTCCTATTTTTGTCGCGCGCGCAGCTCGTCGACCAGCACCCGTACATTCTCGGAGTAATCTATCGGGATCGAGACCAGGTGCACGCCGCCCTCTTTGAAGGCCGCGTCTAACGTCGGCCCAAAGCTGTCGATGCTCGCGATGCGATGGCCTTTGGCGCCATAGGCCCTGGCGTAAAGCGAGAAATCAGGATTGCCAAAGGTCATGCCGTAATCGGCGAAATGATCGACCGCCTGTTTCCAGCGGATCATGCCGTAGGCGTTGTCCTCCAGCACCAGCACGACGAGATTGAGCTTGAGGCGGACGGCAGTCTCCATCTCCTGGCTGTTCATCATGAAACCGCCGTCGCCGGCGACCGCGAGCACGCGGCGCTCAGGGTAGAGCATCGCGGCCATCATCGCCGACGGCAGGCCGGCGCCCATCGTCGCCAGCGCATTGTCGAGCAGCAGCGTGTTGGCGACACGGGTGCGATAATTGCGGGCGAACCAGATCTTGTACATGCCGTTGTCGAGCGCAACGATGCCGTTCTCCGGGATGACCTGGCGAATGTCGTGCACGACGCGCTGCGGCGTCGGTGGCCAGCGCGCCTCGGTGGCGCGGTCGGCGATGTGGCTGAGGATCTCCTCTCGCAACGGCAGCAGCGCCGCCGCATGCGGCAGCCTGCCTTCGAGCCGGTCGGCCAGAAGCTCCAGGCTCGGGCCGACGTCGCCGACGACTTCGGCATCGGGGAAATAGACCAGTTCGACGCTCGCCGAGGTGTAGCTGACGTGAATGACCTTGGGCCCTGACGGCCCCATGATGAAGGGCGGCTTCTCGATCGGATCGTGGCCGATCGCGATGATCAGGTCGGCAGCGTCGATGGCATCATGGACATAGTCGCGCTCGGACAGCGCCGCGGTGCCCATGTAGAGATTGGTGCCACCTGGAACGGTGCCCTTGCCCATCTGCGTCGTGAAGAACGGAATGCCGGTTCGCCGCACGAAGCTCGCGATGCCGTGCGTCGAATGCGGCCGGCTGGTCGCGGCGCCCATCATCACCAGCGGGCGCTGCGCCGCCAGGATCATATCCGCGGCGCGGTCGAGCGCGGCGCGATGCGCAACGGGAATCTCGATCGGATGAATCGGGATCACGGGAACGGCCTCGACTTCATCGCCCGCGATGTCTTCGGGCAATTCGAGATGCACTGGTCCGGGCCTCTCCTCCATCGCCACGCGGAAAGCATCGCGCACCACGGTCGGGATCGAGGACGCACTGACGATCTGCCGCGACAGCTTTGTGAGCGGCTTCATCGTCGCGACCACGTCCACGATCTGGAAACGCGCCTGCCGGCTGCTCATGATCGGCTTCTGGCCGGTGATGAGGATCATCGGCATGCCGCCGAGATTCGCGTAGGCCGCGCCGGTCGAGAGATTGAGCGCGCCGGGGCCGAGCGTGGAGAGACAAACACCGGGCTTGCCGGTCAGCCTTCCATGGGTCGCGGCCATGAAGGCGGCGGCCTGCTCGTGGCGGGTCAGGACCAGCTCGATCTTGGAGGTCCGCAGAGATTCGACCAGATCGAGATTTTCCTCGCCGGGCACGCCGAAGATGCGGTCGACGCCTTCGTTTTCAAGCGCCGCGACGAACAGGTCCGATCCTTTGACTTTGTGGTCCTGCTTGCTCATTTCGCCTCCGCGGTCGCCAGTTTTGGCTCCCGCTTCGACCGGGAACCTCGTTCGCATCGTAACCGCGTAACGCTTCGGTACAACTCACAATGCAGCTGGCTTGCCGGGGCGCACGAATTTTCTCCGCATCCGTCGCTCTCGTAACGTTCTTACTTTACCTTCAGGCTGAGCTCCGTGCCACCCTTGAGCGGCAGCGTCATCGAAACGAAACCGTTCTTGGGATCGCGGATGTAGTCGAGATAATCGGGCTCGGCGTTGTCGTTCATGACGTAGCCGCCGACGAGCAACTGCGGCGCGACGATCTCGATCACCTCGCGGGCAAGCGAAGGACCACCCTCGCCCGGCCAGCCATCGATCAGCACGAAATCGACGGAGCCGCCTAGCTCGCGCAGCGTCTTGCGTGCGTCGCCTTCGCGGATCTCGGCATAGTCGGCCAATCCCGCTTCAGCGAGGTTGCGCTTGGCGACTTCGATCTTGGCCGGCACGATCTCGGAGCCGATCACGGTGCCGCCGCCATTGTCGCGAAGCGCCGCCGCAAAATAGAGCGTCGACATGCCGACCGAGGTCGCAAACTCGGCGACGCGTGTGGCGCGCAGGCCGCGGCACAACAGGTAGATCAACTCGCCCTGCTCGGGATGAATTGAAAAGCCCTGCTCGGCATAGGCGTGAGGATCGCGACTGCCAAAGGCGCCGCGCGGACCGCCGCCGGATGGCCTCTGCCGCGCGCCTTGCAGGCGCGCGATCACGGCGTTAACGCGCGGATCTTGTATCGGGCTGTGCAGCCGATCGGTCATGTTACGCTTCCCCAAATTACTTGCCGAGGATTTCCGCAGCCGCGCGCTCGAGAATTCCGGCGATGCGACGTGCTTCCGCGGAATCACTGCCGTGCTTGGAACGCAGCGCGCGCTTCAGGTTGTGGCGAGCGCGGTGCAGCTCATCGGAGGCATCCGGATCGAGATCGCTGACGCCGGCAAAGGCCTCGCGCACCTCGTCCATGCGGCGTCCGATCCGCGACAGCGCCTGCAGGATCGCATCAGCCGTCCCGCGCTGCTCGGCGAGAAAGGCCTCGCCCTGCGGCGTGATGCTGTAGAGTTTGCGGCCGCCATCCTGCGCGACGCTCGCGTGACCGACCTCTTCGAGATAGGTCAGCGCCGGATAGATCACGCCGGGACTCGGCGTGTAGAAGCCCTCAGATCGCTCCTCGATGATCTTGATCAGCTCGTAGCCATGTGCGGGCTTGTCGGCGAGCAGTGCCAGGATCACGAGCTGGAGGTCCTGCGAGGACAGCCGCCGCGCGCCCGGAAAGTCGTCGCCGCCCCGGCCGAAAAAGCCATGCCCGCCGCGCCCGAAGCGATGCCGCCCGCCGTGCCGGCCCATGGCGAAATGGGCGAAGTGCCCGAAGTGGAAGTCTTTGTGGTCTCGGTGTTTGCCGAACATATCGTACGTCTCCTTTTCAAAATATATCTTACGATATAATTTGCGATATCAGCGACGCAAATCACGGGTCCGTGATCGGCTGATTTCCGGCGGTGGCTACTCGGCCGCCTCGGCGTGGGGGACGCCGTGCTCGACCTCGAGCTGGAGGATGTCGTTGAAGCGGTTGAACGCGCCACACAGTGCGATGCGCCAGGTCAGCTCGACGATCTCAGCTTCCGAGAAGTGCGCGCGGAGGCGCGCAAAGATCTCGTCGCGCGTCCTGTTCCAGACGTTGGTGACGGCGATCGCATATTCGACGACGAGCTTGTCGACCTCATCAAGCTCGGGATGGTCCTTGTAATCGATGAGGCGCGCGGCGCCCTCCTCTGACACGCCCTGTACCGCGAGCTTCGGCGCGTGGTGCGAGACGCAGTAATCGCATTTGTTGAGCAGCGACACCGTCACTAGCGCCAGCTCGAGATGCCGCTTCGAGATCATGCCTTCGCTGGCGAGATCGACCAGCAGTGACCACATATGCTTGAAGATCGGAGCGCGATGCGCCATCACACCGGCCTGGTTCTCGAACGCGCCATAGGTCGTCATTTTGTCCCACAGTGGTCGCAACGCTTCCGGCAGATCGTCTCTCGTCTTGATCGAAATGCGCGACATGGCATGTCATCCCCTGTTGGAAGGACCATGCTGCCACAAGCGCGGGCTCGCGCGCTACATCGAGATCGCAAACGCATGACACCCAAGACATTCGAAACGCGCTGCCTGCGCCTGCCCGCCGCCACCAAGGTGGTGCAGTGGGAAGGCACCTCCGTGTTCAAGGTCGGCGGCAAGATGTTCGCGATCAGCGGTGGCTTCACGACCGGCTCCGGCGGCTACATGTTCAAGGTCTCGAACATGGCCTATGCCATGCTGATCGAACACGGCATGGCGCGACCCGCGCCCTATCTCGCACGCGCCAAATGGGTGCAGCTCGTCAGCAACAAGGCGCTGCCGGATGCGGAGCTGACGGCGTATCTCGCGCAGGCGCATGCGTTGATTGTTGCGAAGCTGACGCGGAAGGCTCGCAGGGAGCTCGGGCTTGTGTCGCAAGAAACCGGGCCCACATGACGATCTCCGCGTGCAGCTGATCCGCAGCACGCGGCGACATTGAGCTTTCATCCTGCCCCGATATACTGCCGATCCTAGATTCGAATTGGGAAGCCGGCGTGGCGATTGATCTGAAAGCGGTCGAGCAACTCGCTACCGATCAATCCTCGCTCAAGGCAGCCGCCGGGCTCGCCAAGCCGGCGAAATGGTCCGGCATCGGCGGCAGTTCCGACGGCGCGCTGATCTGGGGCGAATGCGCAGGTTCCGGCGCCAATCCCTATCGGGTGATGGCTGATCTCCGCGACCTCGGCAACAAGTGCACCTGTCCGTCGCGCAAATTCCCCTGCAAGCATGTGCTCGGCCTGTTGTGGCTGAATGCGGAAGCGATCGTGCCGTTCGCGCCCGCCGACACGCCAGCCTGGGTCAGCGACTGGCTGGGACGACGGCGCGGCACATCCGCTGCCAAGCCGGCGAGCGCTCCCACGGCGACCGGTGAAAAAGATCTCGGCGCCGCGCGCGCCGCCGAACCAGACGTCGCCGAGGATCCGAAGGATGTTGCGCGGCGCGAGGCGCAGGCGGCCAAACGAAACGAAGAGACCGAGCGCGCGATCGTCGATGCGCTGGACGCGCTCGAGCAATGGATCGGCGATCAGCTCCGCATGGGATTGTCAGGCTTCATCGACGACGCCACAGCGCGATGCCGGCGAATTGCGGCGCGCCTGGTCGATGGCAAGGCCGCAGTGCTGGCCGGCCGCATCGACGAATTGCCGTCCCGCCTGCTCGCACTCGCCTCGGGCGACCGGCCGCGTGGCGCAGTCGTCGAGCTCGGCAAGCTGGTGCTGCTCGCACGCGCCTTCCGCGCCACGCCGCGTGATGCCGAGATCCGGCGCGCGGTCGCGTCATCGGAGACGCGCGAGACGGTGCTCGCCGATCCGCAAGCGCCGCGGATCGACGCGCAATGGGAGGTGCTCGCCGAGCAGGTGCAGACGCGCCGCGACGGACTGGTCTCGCAAACGACATGGCTGCTCAATCTCGCCGCGTCGGGCCCGCGCTTCGCCATGCTGCTCGACTTCTTCCCGGCGAGTGCCGGACGGCGTGGGTCTGTCTTCACGCCCGGCGAACGTTTCCGGGGCGAGCTCGTCTTCTACCCTTCGCAGCAGCCTCTGCGCGCCCTGTTGGTGCGGCGCGACGCTGCGGACGAGACGCTTACCTCAGAGTGGCCCACGGCGGATCAAACGCTCTCCGATGCCTTGTCAAAACCATTACTGACCGAGCCGTGGATGATCGAGATTCCCTTGCTGCTGCCGCAGGGGCGGATCGCGCATGACGATTCAGGAGCGGCATGGTGGCGAGCCGCCGATGGCGCGACCACGCTCCCGCTCGCAGGTAACGCTGAAGGATTGCTCGCGGGCACGGAGTTGACGCGCACTGCCGCGATCTGGTCGGGCAATCGTCTGAGGATCCTTGCTGCGCAGTCGCCCTGGGGACGGATCAGTGGCCATGACTGAAACAGCCAGCCCACAAACGATCTTCGAGGCGATGGGCGCGGTCGTCACGCGCTGGACCATGGGCTCATCAGCCACCTCCGCTGCATCGTTCTGGCGCGATGAGCTTGGCGACGATCCGGTCGAGGCCGAGTTGCGGCTGCTCGCCTTTTCCGGCCAATTCCTCGGCGCGACCGTGACAGCCGAGGCGCCGCTTGAGCTGCGCGTGCTGCCCGATATTCCCCAACTCGCACTGCCGACCGTGCCCGAGCCGTTGCGACCATTGGCGCGTCGAATTCTTGCGGCGAGCAAGGACGCAGCATCCAAAGCTGATCTCGTCTACTTCCTCGCCACCCGCGGATGGACAACACATCCTGCCGACTGGATGCCTGATGCGAGCGACGAGGATGCGCCCGACGTCTATGCCGTGTGGCGCGACTGGAGCGCGTTCGCTGCGGCCGGCGAGACGACGCCGCGGCAAACCGGCAACCAGCTCACTGCAGGCAATTGGGAAGATTTCTGGCCGGCCGCGCGCAAGGCCGCGTTGATCGGCCTGAGGCGACGCGATCCATCCGCAGCACGCGCGCTGCTGGAAGCAAAGCTCGGCAGTGAGAATGCCGATGCGCGGTTGCGCCTGTTATCCCTGCTATCGGACCGCTTGTCGGGCGAAGACGTTGCCTTTCTCGAAGGGCTGGTGGCGAACGATCGCGCGCCGAAGGTCAAGGCACTTGCAACATCTATGCTCGCGCGTCTCGGCCACGGGCCGGCCGCAGGTGAGGATATCGCGGAGCTCGCCGGCTTCTTCTCGGTGAAGACCAAGGGGCTGCTGCGTCGATCCCGCGTGATCGAGATCGAGCGTCCGAAGACACCGGCGCAATGGCAACGTCGCAAGGCCTTGCTCGATGGCACCGATCTGATGTCGTTCTCGGACGCGCTCGGCCTCGCCCCGCAGGACCTCATCGCCGCCTGGGACTGGAATGTCGACCCGGCGGCCGACGCGGGGTTGATCAAGCTGATCGTGGACACCGGCACCGATGCTCAACTCGCGCAGGCGGCCGGCATCATCAGCGAGCACGACGCGACCGGCCTCGTCGTTGCGCTGGCACCTCGACTCACACCAGCCGAGCGGGCCAAGTTTGCCGCAGCCGGTCTACGCACGCACGGCATCGGCTTCGAGATGGCGCAAATGATTGCCGGCACTTCCGCACGCCTTGACGATCTGTTGTCGGCACCGGCTGGCGCCAAGCTGCTGGCAGAACTTCGGCGTGACGACGCCAAGCCATCCGATCATGTTGCCGAATTTCATGCGCTGGGTCTGCTCGCCTCGCGAACGGGGGCGCAACAGACTTTACAGCGCCTGACGAGCGCGGGCCTACTGCAAGCCGACCCGCGCCTCGACATGCTGCGGCTCAACGCCGCGTTGGACGATAATGGAGAAACGCCATGAGCGAGAAACTGCGGCTGCCCGCCGAGGACAGCTTTGCAACCGAGCTGAAGGCGCTCGCCGCCGGTGAAGGGCATCGCCCGCCGGGCTGGGCGCTCTCGCCACGCCAGGTCGTGACCTATCTGATGGGCGGCAAGGCGGCTGACGGCACGGCGATCACGCCAAAATATGTCGGCGACAAACGACTGATCGAGACCGCCATTGCCACACTTGCAACCGATCGAGCGCTACTGCTGCTCGGCGTGCCCGGCACCGCCAAGTCGTGGGTCTCCGAGCATCTTGCCGCCGGCATCACCGGTGACTCTACTCTGGTGATCCAGTGCACCGCCGGGACCGACGAGAACCAGATCCGCTACGGCTGGAACTATGCCCAACTGCTCGCCCATGGGCCGAGCCGCGAGGCGCTGGTGCCGACCCCGCTGATGCGTGCGATGGAGGGCGGCAAGCTCTGCCGGTTCGAGGAGCTGACGCGCATGGGTAGCGACGTGCAGGACACGTTAATCACCGTGCTGTCCGAAAAGATGATGCCGATCCCGGAGCTCAACACAGCTGTATATGCGCAGCGCGGCTTCAACATCATTGCGACCGCCAACAATCGCGACAAGGGCGTCAACGAACTCTCCTCCGCGCTCAAGCGCCGCTTCAACGTCGTCGTGCTGCCACTCCCCGACAGCGCCGCGGAAGAAGTCTCGATCGTCGTCAAGCGGGTCGGCGAGATGGCGCAGAACCTCGATCTGCCGGCGCCGAAGAACGTCGCCGAAGAGGTGGCGCGAGTGGTTGCGATCTTCCGCGAGCTGCGCTCGGGCTCGACCGAGGACGGCAAGGTCGCGCTGAAATCGCCGTCCGGCGGTCTTTCGACGGCAGAAGCGATCGCCGTGATGGTCGGCGGCATCAGCCAGGCGACCTTCTTCAACGACGGCAAGCTGACGCCGGAAACGCTCGCCAGCAACATGATCGGCGCGGTCGTCAAGGATCCCGTGCAGGACACGGCCGTGCTCGGCGAATATCTCGAGACCGTGCTGAAGAAGAAGCGCGGCTTCGAAGGCTATTACGCTTCCCTGACCGATCTGATCTGACCCATGGCCGGCGACATCCATCTGTTCGGAATCCGGCACCACGGGCCGGGATCGGCGCGGCGGCTGGTCGAAGCGCTCGACGCGCTCAGGCCCATCGCGGTGCTGATCGAAGGCCCTGCGGATGCCTCCGATTTGCTGCCGATGCTCGCCGACCCCGACATGGTGACACCGGTGGCGTTGCTCACTTACGCCGAGGACAATCCGGCGAATGCCAGCTTCTTTCCCTTTGCCGACTATTCGCCGGAATACCAGGCCGCCTGCTGGGCCGTGCGCCACGGCGCGTCGCTGCGTTTCATCGACCTGCCCGCCTCGGACCGTCTGGGCAGCTCCCCAAGCGATATCGCAGAGGACATCGCTGCGAGAGCGGAGGAGGATCCGGTCAGCCGTGATCCTATCGGCGCGCTCGCGACGGCGGCCGGGTATGACGACGGCGAGTCCTGGTGGTCCGACGTCATCGAGGAAAATCCCGCGACAGGTCCTGTGTTCGCGGCCGTCGCCGACGCAATGACGGCACTGCGCGCGGACGAAAAGCCGCTATCGGTCCGAGAGGCTGCGCGCGAGGCGCATATGCGGATTGAGATCGCAAAGGCGGCAAAAGAATGCGATGGCACGATCGCGATCGTCTGCGGCGCCTGGCATGTGCCGGCGCTCGCCCAGCGCCGCAGCGTTGCAGCCGACCGCGAGATGCTGAAGGGCCGGCCGAAGACGAAAATCAAGGCCACGTGGGCACCATGGACCGCGCCGCGCCTGTCGCGTGCGAGCGGCTATGGCGCAGGCGTGGTCGCGCCCGGCTGGTGCGCGCATCTCTGGGAGACGCGTGAGGGCGATCGCGTCTCTCTTTGGCTCGCCAAGGTGACGCGCGTTCTGCGCGATCGCGGCCATTTCGTCTCAACGGCCTCGGTGATCGAGGCACAGCGTCTCGGCGTGGCGCTAGCGGCATTGCGCGAACGGCCCTCACCCGGCTTCGAGGAACTGCGCGAGGCGGCAATCGCGTGCCTGTGCAACGGCGAGCGCGCCATGTGGAACGATATCGCCCCCGAGCTTCTGGTCGGCGCTGGCGTCGGATCGATTCCGTCGGCGACGCCGCTCGCACCGCTGCTGGAAGATCTCCAGCGCCAGCAGAAGGCGACGCGGCTGAAGCCGGAAGCCCTGGAGCGGCCGTTGACACTCGACCTGCGCAGTGAGAGCGGGCTGATGCGTTCGACGCTGCTACATCGTCTCAATGCGCTCGACGTGCCCTGGGGACAGTTGACGGACGCCGGCCGCAGCCGCGGCACGTTTCGCGAAAACTGGCAGTTGCGTTGGGAGCCGGAATTCGCGGTGCGGCTGGTCGAGAACCTGCTCTATGGTTCGACCATCGCGGAAGCTGCTGCTGGCCGCCTGATCGATGCAATGGGTAAGGAGACTGAACTCGGCGCGCTGGCGGGCCTCGTGCGCAACGCGATGGTCGCCGATCTGCCGCGAGCTACAGAAGCCGGCATCGCGGCGCTCGAGACCAAGGCTGCCCTCACCAGCGACGGCCAGTCGCTGCTCGACGCGCTGCCGCCCATGGCCGACATCCTGCGCTACGGCGAGGCGCGCGCCGGCACCGTCGAGCATCTCGCGGCCCTGATGCCGCGGATCGTGGTGCAGGCGGCGCTGGCGTTGCCCTACGCCGCGCGCAATCTGGATGTTCCGGCAGCAGCAAAGTTGCGCAGCGCGATCCTCGCAGGCGATGCCGCAATTCAACTGGCCCAACTTGAAACCGACATCGTCGCCCGATGGCGCGAAACGCTGACGTCGTTGTTGCACGATGACCAGACGACCCGGCTGATCGCCGGCACCGCGGCACGATTGCTCTACGAGGCGGAGCTGCTGGCCGCCGATCACGCCGCCGACCTGCTGGCGCGGATGCTGTCACCGGGCACGCCAATTGCCGAGGCGGCGGGGTTCTTCGAAGGCTTCTTCGAGGGCGCCGGCCAGCGGCTGATCCACGACGCGGCGTTGCGCGGCGCGGTGGACGGCTGGCTGCTGTCACTCGACGACGAAGCCTTTACCGCCAGCCTGCCGCTGTTCCGACGTGTCTTCTCGGCGCTTGACCGTAACGAGCGCAGGCGGCTGATGGATGCTTTGTTTGCACGAAACACCGGCGGCGCGAAGGGATATCGGCTGATCCCGGATGCCGCGACCATCTGGCCACAGCATGAGGCGCGCGTGATTGCGCTGCTCAACGCCGGAGCCTCCCGATGAGCGAAACCGACGAGCGCAATCGCCGCTGGACGCTGGCCCTCGGTGTTGACGCAGAGGATCCCGGAAGCACGACGACGCTGTCTGACAGCGACCGCCGCATGTCCGAAGCCTTGACGGCGCTCTACGGAAACGGCGACGACGCGCCGAAAAAGGGCCGCGGTGGTCTCGGCGGCTCGGCCCCGCGTGTCGCGAAGTGGCTCGGCGATATCAGGGAGTTCTTCCCCGCTCCCGTCGTGCAAGTGATTCAGAAAGACGCGTTCGAGCGCAAGGGGCTGCGCCAGATGCTGCTCGAGCCCGAATTCCTCGCGACTGTCGAAGCCGACGTGAACCTGATCGCCGATCTGATCGCGCTTCGCGGCGTGATGCCGGAGAAGACGAAGGAGACTGCGCGAATTGTCATCGCGAAGGTGGTGGCCGATCTGATGGAGCGGCTCGAGCGACGCACGGCGGACGCCGTCCGCGGCGCGCTGAACCGCTCGCTGCGGACCAACCGCCCGCGCTTTGCCGACATCGACTGGCCGCGCACTATCAAGGCCAATCTGCGCCATTACCAGCCGGAGCATCGCACCGTGGTGCCGGAACGGCTGATCGGCTTCCTGCGCCAGCAGCGTCGCATCGTCGATCTGGAGGAAGTCATTCTGTGCGTCGACCAGTCAGGATCGATGGCAAGCTCCGTCGTCTACGCCTCGATCTTCGCGGCGGTGATGGCCTCACTGCCTGTTGTCGCGACCAAGCTCGTCTGCTTCGACACCGCGATCGTCGACCTGACCGAGGAGCTCGCCGATCCCGTCGAGGTGCTGTTCGGGGTCCAGCTCGGCGGCGGCACTGACATCACCCGCGCGGTCGCGTATTGCGAGGAGCGCATCGAGCGACCCTCCAAGGCGCATTTGATCCTGATCACCGATCTCTACGAAGGCGGCAATGCGGATGCACTGGTCGATCGGCTGACCCGACTCGCAACACGCGGGATCAACGTCATCGTGCTGCTGGCGCTGACCGACACGGGCCGGCCGTCCTACGATCCTGTGCTATCGGCGCGGGTAGCCAGCCTCGGCATCCCCGTCTTTGCCTGCACGCCGGACCAGTTTCCCGACCTGATGGCAACCGCGCTGAAGCGCGAGGACGTTGCCGATTGGGCGGCCGACCAGGATATCAAGCTGATCCGGCCCGAAGGCTGAATGCCCTAGACACGACTAGACCTTGTGGCATTTGACGCCGAACGCATATCTGACTAAAGTCAGCTAATGCTCGACCCCGTCGCCCGCGTCCGCCGCTTCAACCGTGCCGTGACTTCCGCGGTTGGTGCGCTCGATAATTCGTTTCTCGGACGCGGGCGACCGCTGGGGGCGGCGCGTGTGCTCAACGCGATCGGGCACGGTCGTTCCGACGTCGGCGAGATCCGCGACTATCTGGGCCTGGATTCCGGGCTGATGAGCCGTCTGTTGCGCAGCCTGGAAGACGAAGGCCTGATCGAGACGGATGCGCATGAGGACGATGCGCGGCGTCGCGTGGCGAGCCTGACGCGCACGGGCAAGCGCGAATTTGCGGCTTATGAGGCGATGTCGAACACGCAGGCCGAAAGTTTTCTCGCCCGCAATTCGCAACGCGAGGCGCTGCTGGCGGCGATGGACCTGATCGCGTCCGCGCTGACGCGGGACCGCATCGCACTCACCGAGATGGATCCGCAAAGCGACGAGGCGCGGTATTGTCTGAGGGAATATTACGCCGAGCTCGGCCGCCGCTTCAAACAGGGGTTCGACGTTTCGCTGTCGCGCGACCCTGATGCCAAGGACATGCGCCGGCCACGCGGCAGCTTCATCGTTGCGATGTCGGACACGCTGCCGATCGGTTGCGTCGGCCTGAAGTGCACGGATCGCGGTTATGCCGAGATCAAGCGTCTCTGGGTCTCCCCCTCCGCGCGCGGCTTGGGGCTCGGCAAGCGCCTGATGGACGCGGCTGAGGATTCCGCGCGCTCGCTCGGCATCGCGCTGTTGCGGCTGGACACCAACAGCGCTCTGCCGGAGGCCGGCCAGCTTTACCGCACCACAGGTTGGCGCGAGATCCCGCGCTTCAATGACGACCCCTACCCGGATCTGTTCTTCGAAAAACAGATCCGGGCGTAGGCTCCGTCAAGCCGCAACCGGGGCTGGCGACGGCTGGCTTTGCGGCTTCGGGAACGGGCGGAACGTCATCGCCATCAGGAACGCGCCGAGGCCCATCGCCCAGGAGCCGATATAGAGCCAGGCGTAGCTGGAGAACGCATCGTAGATCAGGCCGCCTGCGAGCGGACCGGTCGCCATGCCGAGGCTGCCGGCCATCGCGGTGCCGCCGATCACGGTGCCCATCATCTTGAGCGGGAAGTTCTCGCGGACGATCACCGCATAGAGCGGCATGGTGCCGGCATAGATGAAGCCGAAGACGGTCGCGACCATGTAGAAGGTCGTGAGCTCATGGGCGAACACGTAAGCGAGCGCGCCGAAGGATTGCGCGAGCAGGCCGCCGACCAGCACGCGCTTGGCGCCGAGACGATCGCCCATCAGGCCGAAGGCGATGCGGCCGCCGAGGCCGGCCAGGCCCTCGACACTGTAGATCGTCACCGCCGAGATCAGCGGAATACCGCAACTGATGGCATAGCTGACGGTGTGGATGATCGGGCCGGAATGGGTGGCGCAACAGAAGAAATTGGTGGCGAGCAGGATGATGAATTGCGGCGAGCGCAGCGCATCGCCCACCGTCATCTCGGATTGCGGGCTACCCTGCCCCGCTGCTGCGACCGGCGGATGCGCCAGTGCCGGCGGACGGCGCACCAGCAGCGCGACCGGGATCATGATGGCGGCAACCACCAGCGACACGATCTGCATCGCGGTGCGCCAGTCATGATGCGACACCAGCCAGGCCGCGAGCGGCGCCATCGTCATCGGCGCCACGCCCATGCCGGCCGACACCAGCGAGACCGCAAGGCTGCGATGGGTGTCGAACCAGCCGGTGACCGTCGCCATCATCGGCGCGAAGATCGCGGCACAGGAGGCGCCGACCAGGAGGCCGAACACGATTTGGAACACGATCAGCGAGGTCGCGTGGCTCGCGGCGAACAGGCTCAGCGCCAACACGGTCGATCCCGTCAGCACCACCGGCAGCGGCCCGAACCTGTCCGTCAGTGTTCCCCAGATCATGCTGGTGCAAGCCATCGCCAGGAAGCCGATGGTCATCGCGCTGGAGATGCCGGTCACCGACCAGCCGGTGTCCTTGGCGATCGGCTGCAGGAACACCGGCAGTGAAAACATGCCGCCGATGGCGACGCAGCCGAGCAAGCCGCCGGCGGCGACGATCACCCAGCGATAGGAGGAAGTGGTCATTGAATGTCTCCCGTCAGGTCTGTCTGGGTGGAAGACGAATGGAAATGGCGAAAGCAGACAGGACGAGCCTACTTTATTTCGCTGGCCGTCGCGACCGCGGATGGAAACCGAAATCGCCTGTGGTCACCAGAAACGCGAAAACAACCCCATGCACAGTAGACCGCCGCAACGGGATCAAGCACTTAGATGCTGACAACCGCTGACACCGAAAATGGCTGCGCGAAAGCCGCGATTTGACACGTCGGGCAAAACACCGGCATGATGGCATCATCCCAAAAATTCGATCGCAACGCGCTTCCCAGCGCCGAGAGCTCATGGCCATTCGTCCCATCGTCCGCTATCCCGACCGGCGCCTTGCGATGGCCGGCCGCCCCGTCACTGCCTTCGACGATGGCTTGCGGGAACTTGCAACCGACCTGCTGGAGACGATGCGCGCCGCGCCCGGCGTCGGCATTACCGCGTCGCATATCGGCGTGCCCTTGCGCGTCGTGGTGCTCGAACTCGACGCCAAGGCGGGGCCGCAGACCTACGTCAATCCTGAGATCGCATGGGCCTCGCCCGAGATGATCACGCACAAGGAGGGCAGCGTCTCGATGCCCGGCGTCAATGACGAGGTGCAGCGCCACGCGCGCGTGCGGATCGTTTATCAGGATCTCGACGGCGTCTCCCACACCGAGGAGGCCGACGGTTTCCGCGCCGTCTGCCATCAGCACGAGATCGACCAGCTCGACGGGATGTTCTGGATCCAGCGGCTGTCGCGGCTGAAGCGCGAGCGGCTGGTGAAGAAGTTCGAGAAGATGGGGCGGGGGTGAGCCAGTTCGGCGGCGTTGGCCGGCCGTTCACACGGATTTCGATTTCGCGTGGCGCTTCACGAGATCGTTCGAGACAGTGTCGATGATTTCACCGGAGAGTGCCGGATCCGGCACGACGCGCGAAAGGACGACCGATCCGATCATCTCGGCGAGAGCGGCGATGGCCGCGCGCCGCTTGGCTTTCGGGTCGCGTCCCGGCACGAGCCTGGTGAGAAGCCCGATATAGTTGGCGACGATGGTGCCGAAGGACGCCCGCAACGCCGGATCGTCGTGACGCGCCGCTTCGGCAGCCATTGCAGCGAGGCCGCAGCCCTGCCCCGGAGCATCGCGATGGTAGTCCGACACGTAGTGGCGCACGAGGGTCTCCAGTGGATCATCGCTTGCTGCAAGACGGCTCGCGATATCCTCGCTCATTTCCTTGTAGGCGCGCTCGACCGCTTGCACGATGAGGTCGTCCTTTGACTTGAATTGCCGGTAGAAGCCTCCCGGCGTGAGCCCGGCCTCCTTCATCAAGTCGACCAGCCCGATACCGTCGATCCCCCGTTCACGGAACAGCCTTGCGGCTGTCGCGATCACCCGCTCGCGATTCTGCTCGACCGTTTCCTTGCTGACCTTCACGGGCTCAATTCCTTCCGATGACGATTCCGGCAGACACGCTTGAGCGACCGGTTTCATCGGGGCTGGATCGCGTTCCGAAAAAGCCCCTTGACAATGATCATGGACATAATCATAACCAATCTATGATTACGAGCATAATCATTAATTGGCGCTGAAGAAGGAATTCGAGATGGTACAGGCACAGTTGCGCGCAGCCGGCGACAAGGTCGCCCTGATCACGGGCGCTTCCGGGGGCATAGGGCTTGCGGCCGGAGTTGCCCTGATCCGGGCGGGATATCGGGTGTTCGGCACCAGTCGCCACGCCGCACCCGGCGAGGTGCGCCAAGGCATTCATATGCTCCGCTGCGACGTCACCGATGAAACGTCCGTCAAGCAGCTGATCAAGGACGTCGTCGGACTTGCAGGCCGGATCGACGTGCTGGTGAACAATGCCGGCCGCAGCCTGATCGGCGCCGCCGAGGAATCATCCCTCGATCAGGCCCGGAGCCTGTTCGACATCAACGTCTTCGGCATCCTTCGCACCACCGCCGAGGTGCTGCCGATCATGCGCAAGCAGCGTCAGGGCCGGATCATCAACATCAGTTCGGTGGCCGGCTTCCTGCCCGGCCCCTATACGGCGCTCTATAACGCCACCAAGCACGCGGTCGAAGGCTATTCCGAATCGCTCGATCACGAACTGCGCACATTCGGCATTCGCGTCTCCCTGGTGGAACCGGTCTTCACTCGCACCGCGCTGGAAGAGAACGGCGACAAGCCCGATCGGATCCTGAGCGTGTACGACAAGGGGCGCGCGGCCATGAACGCGACCTGGCGCAACGGCATCGCGGCCGGCGATCCCGTGGAGGCCGTGGCGGACAAGGTGGTGCAAGCCGCCACCGAGAAGCAGCCGAGCATTCGCTACACGCCCGGGAAGATGGCGGGCCGTCTCCGCCTGATGCGCCGCTTCGTTCCAGAAAAGACCTTCGAGAAGAGCTTTCGCAAGCAGATGGGCGTCGCCGATTGATCTCTCGAAACGAGAGATCGCCAGGCGAACTGACGTGCGAGCAAGCTGACCTGTCTCTTTCACCAAGGAGCGACCCATGAAGTACTATTTGTGCAAGTACATCCCGCCGCGCGCCGATTTTCTCGCAACCATGACCGCCGACGAGAAGACATGGATGAAGCAGCACGGCGCGTTCCTGGATGATCTGCTCGACAAGGGACAGGTCGTCGCGCACGGCCCGGTCATGGACCCGAGCGGCGGTTATGGCGTGTCGCTTTACCAGATCGCCGATGATCTCGACATCGAGGCGATCACCTCGGAAGACCCGATCGTGAAGAACGGCGCCGGTCATTACGAGCATCATCCGATGCTTCATTTGAAGGCGCGCGGCTGACAGCGCGCTTTCGACGATCTTTCACCGACGATCCCCGGCAGCGCATTGCGATGCCCGAAACACAATCAGGACACCATCCATGACCACAGCACTTATCACCGGTGCCTCGAGCGGCATCGGCGCAGTCTACGCACGCCGCCTCGCCGCACGCGGCCACAACCTCGTCCTCGTCGCACGCGCAACCGACCGGCTCAACGCCCTCGCTGGCGAACTGCGCAATGCGCATGACGTTGCGGTCGAGGTCATTACGGCCGACCTGGTCGACGGCTCCCAGCTCGAACGGGTTGCCCGGCGCCTCCGCTCCGATCCGCCCATCGACATCCTCGTCAACAATGCAGGCGCTGCATTGATCGGTGATTTCGCGACGGCCGATCCCGTCAAGATGGACGATTTGCTGGGGCTGAACGTGATCGCGCCGACCTTGCTCGCCTCCGCCGTCGTCGGCCGCATGGTCGAGCGCGGCAACGGCGCAATCATCAACATCGCATCGGTGCTGGCCCTGCTCCCCGAATACTCGCGTGGCATTTACCCCGCGACAAAGTCCTACCTGTTGACGCTCTCGCAAGGCCTTGCGGCCGAGGTCGCGGCGAAGGGCGTCTATGTGCAGGCCGTGCTGCCTGCGGCCACGCGCACGGAAATCTACCAGCGCGCCGGTGGCGACGCCAGCAAGGTGCCCAATGTCATGGAGGTCGAAGATCTCGTCGATGCGGCCCTGGTCGGCTTCGATCGCAGGGAGCTGGTGACGATCCCGCCGGTGCCCGATGTGGCGGCGTGGGACGCCTTCGAGAAAGCGCGCGGCGTTCTGGCGGGAGGCTTCGGCAATTCCAAGCCGGCCGCGCGCTATCGCGCCTGACAATTTGAGCGAATGAGCGCGGCGATCGTCGTGTTCTTCGTCGCGTGACGCTACTTCAACGGCAGGAACAGCTCCGCGACCGTCTCATGCTCGGGCACTTCCGGAAAGAAGCTCAGCCGGTGGCAATAGATCGGGAAGTCGCGGGCTTCCTCGCCGCTGGCGGGTAGCCAGTCGCGATAAAGATAAAGCGCGGCCGGCTCGAGATTGTCGGTGTAGCCGACGACGCGCAGCACGGCGCAACGGCCGCCGGGGATCTCGCCGGCCTTGATCGCTTCGTCATTCGCATCGATCGGCTGGTCGGTGCCGACACAGAGGTCCGTGCTGTAATCGGCAGGCGACGCGGGATCGCGCTCCGAACGCCAGACGTTGAAGGTCGGGCTTATCCTTGGATGCAAGCCGCGCGCCTTGCGCCAGGCGATGAAGCGCTGGATGGTGGCCCCTAACGTCGCGGGGCTCCCTCGATGTTCCATGATCGCCACCCGTGTGGTGGGCACATCGCGGATCGTCACGTCGTCAGTGTTGAAGGTCTTCATGAGCTTGCTCCTCGCATGGTTGAGAGGCCCGAAGGCCGCGAGCCACGGCTCCCAATCCGGCGATTTCCGGAACGACGACGGCGATTGCCCGAACCGTTGCCGAAAGGCGCGGGCGAAAGCATCCGGTGCGTCGTAGCCGGCATCCATCGCGATGCCGGTGACATCGAGGCCATCCATATGAGCCAGCTGATACGACGCGCGCTTCATGCGGGCGAGCTGGACATAGCGATGCACTGACAGGCCGAAAGTCGCCGTGAACTGCCGGTGAAAATGGAATTTCGAGAAGGCGGCAACAGCGCTCAACGAATCCAGGTCCAGATCATCGTCGAGATGCCGATCGATATGATCCAGCACCCGCCGCATCCGGGCCTGATAGTTTCGCAGTGCCGCCGTCATCGTCCCTCCTCCGTGGCGGCTTGAGTTAGGCGAAGATGGCCGCAAGGTGCCCGACCGATCTTGCGGTTTGTGGACATTTCGTCGCGCCCTATCCCGCCATCAACGCCTTCGCCAGCACCATATACACTGCCAGCGTCACGGGATCGTTGGCGGCATTGCCCGCCACCGGATGCGATGCGTAGCGCGCGATCACCATCTCGGCCACCTTGTCGCGCTCCTCATTTCCGGCTATATTACTGGAAATCTTTGTGAGAACCGCATGGGAAATTCACAGAAGCGCGCCATCCAGAATTACCGTTCCCGCCTCGGCAAGCGCGGCCTCGCTCGTTTTGAGGTGCTCGGCCGGGATGCCGACCGCGATCTCATCCGCTCGTTTGCCAGACGGCTGTCTGAAGATACGCCTGAGGCCTCTGAGCTTCGCGCCGCCGTGAGCAAGTCGATCGCGGGCGAACCGCCGAAGCCCGGCGGCATCCTTGCCGCACTGCGTCGCTCGCCACTCGTCGGCGCCGATCTCGATCTATCGCGTCCCCGCGAGAAGGGACGCAAGGTCGACCTGTGACACGCTATCTCCTCGACACCAATATCATCAGCAACGTCGTCAAGCCGCAGCCCTCTGACTCGCTGCTGTCGTGGATGTCGATGCAGCGCGACGAGGATTTGTTCATCGCGTCGCTAACCGTTGGAGAAATCCGCCGCGGCATTCTGGAGAAACCGCGCGGGAAGAAGCGCGACATCCTCGACCTCTGGTTCTCCGGGTCCGACGGACCGCAGGCACTCTTTGCCGGCCGGATACTGTCATTCGACGATAAGGCGGGGCTCGTCTGGGCACAGCTGATGGCCGAAGGCAAGGCGGCGGGAAAACCGCGAAGCGCGCTCGGCGTGATCATCGCCGCGGTCGCCGTTGCGAACGACTGCGTTGTGGTGACGGACAATGAGAAGGACTTCGCCGGAATCAAGGTTTTAAATCCGGTGCGCGGTGTGCCTTGAGATCAACGCAGGCCGACTGGACTGAAGTGCATTTGGTGCACCGACCCCGTAACTCCCTATCTAATCAACTTACCGAGGAACTCCGCAAAGGCGCGGACCCTTGGCGAGTCTGAGCGTGCCGGAGGCGATACAAGCCAGATGTTGCCCCGATCAACCGCATAGTCGCCGAGCACCGCGACAAGGCGTCCCTCGGCAAGAGCTTGTGCCGCGAGATAGTGAGGCAGCTGGGCGACACCAAGACCGGCGATTGCCGCCAAAGCCACAGCCTCACTGTCATTGAAGACAGGGCCGTTGGGTGGTCTCCCCGGCGGCGTCCATCCCCTGAAAGCCCAATATTCCAACCGCCCGGTCGTCGGAAAGCGGAGCCTTAGACAGGTATGGCCGGGTACATCATCCGGCGTCTTGGGCTCACCACGTCGCTTGAGATAGCGCGGCGAAGCGCAAGTGACGAAACGATGCGGCGCAAGCTTTCGCGCAATGAGGCGCGAGGGATCCAGGACGCCCGTCCGGACAACGAGGTCGAATCCACCCTCGACGAGATCCACCATGCGATCGTCCAGGTTGATATCGAGGGCAATGTGGGGATAGGCCGCGATAAATTGGTCGAGCGCCGGAACGACGACGCGGCGTCCCAGCGCGGCCGGCATGCTCACCTTCAACCGACCCCGCGGAGAATTGCGGGTCTGTGCGATCGCATGCTCGGCTTCCCGAACGTCTTCGATGATGAGCGCTGCGCGCTCGAACAGGAGCTTGCCTTCGCCAGTCAACGCGATGGAGCGCGTCGTCCGCTGGAGAAGTCTGACGCCCAAGCGAGCCTCCAGGCGCGCAACCGCCTTGCCGACCGCGGACGCGGACACGCCAAGACGCCGCCCAGCCGCGGCGAAGCCGCCGGCCTCCACCGCCGCGACGAAGGCGACAAGGCCGCTCATGGAATCGAGATTGGCGATTGCGGACATTTCGTCCGCATTGTTCGGCCAATTGAGGCCATTCCGTCAAGTCCGACGGTGCGCGATATTGCCCTCCAATCGGCACGCATCATGTTCGATTTGAAAGGGCGGTTCATGACCACAGAAGACAACAAGCTCCGGATGGGGCGCTTCGTCGAATTCATCAATACTGCGAGCGAAACACTTGCGGACGAACTGATTTCCCCGACGGCGACGTTTCACGTTCCCGGCCGGGCCGAGCCCATGCGGGGGCCCGCCGGCTATCTTGCGATCATCGGGATGATGCGCAGCGGCTTTCCGGACATCCAATGGACGCTGGAAGAGACGATTGCCGAGCGAGACATGGTCGCTGCACGCTTCACAATGCGCGGCACCCATCAGGGCTCCATCTTCGGTGTTCCGGCCACCGGGAAGAAGATCGCGGTGCAGGCCGTGAACTTCTATCGCTGGTCCGACCGGCAGATCGTCGAGGAACGCGGGCAGCCTGATCTTCTTGGCCTCATGCAGCAGATCGGCGCCATCCCGACCTGATTTCTTACACGGACGGCATCAGGGTTTGAAGCTCGCAGGGATGGGGGGAGCGAAGCGATACCATCAACACCATTTGCGATCGCGATGGGTCTCGCGAAGCGCGCCATCACCTGTGCCGGGACGTCTGCGCCAAAGCAGTTCTAACGGGCGACCGGAGGAGCAGTGCTCCGATGGCATCAACGGGGCCGATCGACTGACAGCCCCGAGATCCCCTACTCCCACTCAATCGTCCCAGGCGGCTTGCTCGTCACGTCGTACACCACCCTATTCACGCCCTTCACTTCGTTGATGATGCGCGTGGCGGTCTCGCCCAGGAACTTCATGTCGAACTGGTAGAAGTCCGCGGTCATGCCGTCGGTTGAGGTGACGGCGCGCAGGCCCACGACGTAGTCATATGTGCGGCCGTCGCCCATGACGCCGACCGTCTTCACCGGCAGCAGCACGGCGAAGGCTTGCCAGATGTCG